>Ga0268261_10000995_pt1 | contig 19015 bp, 20 predicted proteins | sample TergutNc150P1_FD_190353 | JGI IMG/M metagenome (GOLD analysis project Ga0268261, IMG submission 190353) | Nasutitermes corniger P1 segment gut microbial community from laboratory colony in Florida, USA - Nc150 P1 (SPAdes) (version 2) | ecosystem: Host-associated > Arthropoda: Insects >...
GACAGTATTAAGCTCTAATATATCTACTAGACCTGAAGATGGCCCAAGTGAATGGGTCGAAACATGTAGTCTATACGTAACAACAATAAAGCTTTAATAGCTTATACTAGAAACTTATAGCTGTGTTATGACGGTTTACTTGCGTATATGTAATTAAAACTTGGACATTTCCCTAGATGCAGCACAGTTTACATTAAGCAGAAAAGTAAAAACAGCCATCATAACAGATCTTGGTGTTCTCAACACCCACACTCAGTTGTTCAACAAGAAATTATGTGTATGAGTCAGTACGCAGTGAGTGTGTACAAAATCATACAGTCTGTGTTTTTCAAAGAAACGATAAATTCAAATAATTATGTTCAATTAATTATAACACAATACTCCAGGGAATTCAAAGAGGAGAAACAGCATGGTTACAGCATGCATGAGAATACCACAACTCACTCAGCCATTTCACAATGACTGCACTTGAAAATACCTTCAGAGAAAAGTTTATAAGTCTGTGACTGGCACACTAGATCTCCAGCTTCGAATTGCACAATTATTATTTGTTGGGGGCCCTCAAATGTTGCAGTTCATAGTCATTTCTTTATAAGAACTGCAACATAACATTCAACAGACATCACTCATATTTCAAAACAAGCTCCATCAAATGCTGAGCAATAGTTTCAGGAGATACAATACCTCCTTATAAGCTGAAGGGTGGACTTAAAAGACTCTGACATGAATTAAGACAAGCTGAAATGCATAGGGAGAGTGGACCCCAAATCCACATACGAAAGCATACCGTTCTACATTAATGTGTGACGACCACAATGCCCATGGACACAACAAAAACACTCCCTGTAAAGGCTAGTGCACTAATACACAACAAAAACACTCCCTATACAGGCTAGTGCACTAATACACAACAAAAACACTCCCTGTACAGGCTAGTGCACTAATACACAACAAAAACACTCCCTGTACATGCTAATGCACTAATACACAACAAAAACACTCCCTGTACAGGCTAGTGCACTAATACACAACAAAAACACTCTCTGTACAGGATAGTGCACTAATACACAACAAAAATGCTCCCTGTACAGGCTAGTGCACTAATACACAACAAAAACACTCCCTGTACAGGCTAGTGCACTAATACACAACAAAAACACTCCCTGTATAGGCTAATGCACTAATACACAACAAAAACACTCCCTGTACAGGATAGTACACTAATACACAACAAAAATGCTCCCTGTACAGGCTAGTGCACTAATACACAACAAAAACACTCCCTGTACAGACTAGTGCACTAATACACAACAAAAACACTCCCTGTACAGGTTAATGTACTTAAGAAAAGACACAATACCTGTTTCATAAAAGGTGTCTCTATCAAACTTTGCTGCCTCTCGAGGATCAAACAACAGCGAGGGCCTTACTTTGCCTTGAATTAGAACAGAAGTCTGGGGTACTGCAAGCTTCTTCAGCTGCTCTGCCAAAGAAGTACTCATAATGAAGGATGTGCACCTCTTCTTAAACTGTGAACAGTATTACACACATCCTACAGTTCATAATGCCACATATGTTCAGTGCACAACAGCTGCACTGCGTACAAAGCCTGCAACTGCAATGTTATCCCACAACACCTGCAGTCATCAATTAGTGATAAAAGAGACATACTGTACTTCAGTTAAACTTATGTTCCAACACATCACAATGCTAACATAGCAGAAGATGAAATGCAGTAATAGATAAAAGAGAAATTTGTGCCAAGATCAGAAGATCATAATACAAAAACCACAAGATAAATTTTCAGTTAAGAGGCTTAGAGTGGTTTACCAGGTCTCATAAATCAGAAGTTCTCACAACCGTGTAAATGTGGATGCAAGTCATGCCACATAAATTGGTAAACACAGTGTGTCTTTTGTCACTGACCTGAGTACCACAGCTGTCATGGGAAGATGCAGTGGCTGCTGCTGACTTTCTATACAGTGAAGCTCACGTGCTTGGTGAGATGATAAAAAGCATTATAGTTACAAACATTTCAAAATGGCTTGCTGTCACCATAAGGCCTGAAATTAATTAGCATTTCTTTTCCACGCCACGTGATTGGCAACAGCTCAGTTTCTATAGTGATTAGGCTACAGGCAAGATGACCAACACATTGTAATTCAATTACCAACTGGAGCAACAGACTTTTTACTTCTTCAAAATGTCCGGACCAGCTCTGGGGCCCACCCAGCCTCCTTACAGAGTGTAGTGGAGGCTTGTTTTCACAGGGGTAAAGAGACCAGGGAGTGAAGATGACCACTAACCTCCACCTTGCACTGAGAATAAGAATGAGTGGAGCTCTACCTTGATTTCCCCATATCTGTTCATGACATGCACTGGTATAATTTTACAGTTACACTTTCACTTTTCCATTCCACACACTTGCTTGTTCCACCATGGCCATGCCTACTACTTGCACCACCACTCCTACTAGCTCATTACCCAATTGGCCCTAACCTATAAAATATATCAGTTGTTCTGGCATAACTAAGTCTCTTGAACTTCTCTGAAGTGAAGGTATCAATGTACCAATGTATCACATGCTTATAGCAGAACACAGGGGGATGTATTTACACTCCCTGGATCCTTCATAGTACAATCATACTGAACATATGAGAACACAAACAAATACAAAACACACGATTTGTACATCTGTTCATAATCATCTCATAAGAATATCATATTATACAGACCAAAAATATGGCAAGGGGCAAAGGCTGCTTAATGATATGTGCAATGCTCATAAGCTTTCAGTTAAAATATTCTTATACAGAACAGAATCAGTGACCTTGGATATAATCTTTCAATGTTGGTTCAAATATTTTCATACCATGGTTCTAGGTTTTAATGTTAAACAGAATAGCACTGTATTGCACAGTTCTGTATTGTATCACACCTTTGTGGTAAACAGTGAGATTAACATTTGGTACATGAACGTTACATTTACAGCTTTTATTTATACCATGCATTGCTAAAACGGTTTGAAATTTTTCTGTGTTGTCTACAATTACACATAGTAATGACACTAAGTATTTTCCAGCAAGTAGAAGCATATTAACTAATTCCAAGGAGGAGAGAAATTTTTAAGAAGCTGATAGTTCCTCAGCTAGTCAAGGCATCACAAGTATTTTATGGAACCAAAAGGTTCATTGCCATGTTTACAAGGGTCTATCACTTCTCCTCATCCTGAGTCAGATCAACCCACTCCATGCCAAACAATACTATACTTTAAGCTAAATGTTAATATTATTCTCCAGTCTCTGTCTAGATCCCCCAAATGGTTTCTTTCCTTCAGGTTTCCCCACAAAAGATCTGTATGCATTTATCTTCTTCCACATATCTGCCACATGCCCCATCCACCTTGTATTAAATTCCTTAAATAATTCCTCACAACAGACACTTTTTCTTATACCTGCCATTAATCAAACAAGTTTCCTTTTCTGGATGGTAAATACTTTTTTGAGGACTCTTAAATTTCCCCAAAAGATAACCACATAAGACATAACAGAATGGAACATGCAAGGTAAACTAATTTTAAAGTATGTGTTGTTGAAAGACGTGTGATTTCCCTTAAGGCGAAGCATGCTGAACTGAGTATGGAGATAATGCATTCAATGTGGTTCTTCCAGTTTAAGTTAGTACAATTTGAAGGTCAAGGAAATTAAGCGTAACCACTTTTCAACTGTTTTATTACCATCACCTATATTTAAATAATACACATTTTATTGTTAATAGCAATTTTCATACATACTGTTTTACTAAAATTTAATGTCGATTTATTTTATTTTAAGCATCTGTTCAACTTCGCAAATACATCACAAACGAAATTTTTAAATGGTCATTTTCAAGGTCACACGTCATTATGTAAGTACCATCAGCTGAAAGCACAGCATTGGACTTCAAACTGACAACTGGAGAGTAGATCATTAATGTATACAAGTGAATGAAGGGGGGCCCAGTTTCATCAAAAATTTAATATCTACTGTTTACTGTTATAAGTATGATTCAAACCACTGTTCAGCTCTCCCTTACATTCCATAACTACACAATGCTGATAATGGCCTGTATAGCGTAGTCGGTACAGCGACTCGCTAAGGTCCGGACGGGCCGGGGATCAAATCCCGGTGAAAGCAAGAGTTTCCACACCCGTCCAGACCGGCCCTGGGTCCACTAGGCCTCCTGTACAATGGATAGCGGCTCTCTTTCACGGGGGTAAAGCGCCCGGGCGTCGTGTTGACCACCCAACCCCATCTAGCGCCGTGGTTAATTTCAATTTCAATTTAAAGGAAGAGTTACAGCTATATCTCTATGCCTCCTCCTCCCGGGCCTTCACGGCCTGTTCTAGGGTAAACTTTACCTTTACTATACAATGTTGATAACAATGCGTCACGATTCACGCTTTCAAAAGTTCTTGCAAGATCGGAAAACCCACGGACATGGGGCCTTATCGCCTAAACATTTGAATCTTCTACAACGTCGGCGTAAGCTCCTCGATTCCCGCGGTGAAAATGTAGATCCGATTGTGATCCCCTTGGTTATAACACAATGATGTCTCACACAATGATGTCTCTTACTATTTGCTTTTCGAATAAACGTTGGTCAATATCCTCGGGTTACGCTAACCTGCCGCACTCTACTGAATCATAACTCAAAAGACCACACCAACGATTCACAGAATTAAAGTATACGTTGTGTTACGTCCATTTCTCCTTCTCTTACCTATCCTATTTTATACATAGTTAAAATGATAAGAGCCGCTATGAGAAAAAGGAATGACATTTATATACTTTGTCTTTCCTTTTACTAGTTGGACTGCAGGAGTTAGCGCTCACCTTCGATCCCTACTAACGGTGTGTTCCAAGTCACTCTACCAATATTTAAGAGTGTACGTCCTATATTAACAAGCATGCAATTACACTAATACACTATTGAAGCCAGTTAACATTCACCTAAAGCGAATATAAATTACAATGTAATGAGCACTTACACACGCACAAAACTCCAACTCCACGTGGTTTACTGTGTGAATCTCAATCGATACATACTACCAACACATCATGGTTAGCGATTAATTTCCCGGTAACCATAACAAGAACATGTTGAAATTTGTATTTTAAGATTGTAGTGTGATAACATTACACCGACTGATAGTTGTATATTGGTTCTCTCGTTCGTTCATTCATTCATTCATTTCGTACCCTATCTTACGACAAGACCATAGCCTCTGCTGAACAGAGTTCAAGTTCCAGTGCCTTTCCTGAAGGTCATCCAGTAGTGGCTTACATCTTCTTTCTCGTCTTCCAGTCCGTTCTATCCTTCCTTCAGAAACAAGTTTGAGAAGACAAATCCTATACAAAATGTGGCCAATCCGGATATTGTATGTAGGATATTCCTTTCCTCCGACTCTAAGTAATACTTCTTCATTTTTCACACGGTCAGTTCAGTTGACATTCTCAATCCTTCTCCAGCACCACATTTCAATGCTTTCAAGGTCCGAAGTGTCCAAATATCAGCATCCAACAAAGGTACGCTACAAATGTAGAATTTCTCCAGTTTTTCCTTAAATTGAAGTCTAATTTGCTGGCGAACAGAAGCTTCTTCTCCTTGAATGTTCCTTTGACATGGCAATCCTGGATTTAATTTCGCGTTTACATCTTGCATCATTTGTTATCCTGCTAAGTCATCTACATACGCAGGCGAATTTATTTTCTACTACCGAAATATCAGACCGAGGTACTAAACAAACTATGCACATGTTATCTATATACTGTGGAAGATGCGATGCAACTAGAATAGTACTACATACCTGACGGCTAAATTTACCTACTAACGCAAGTTCCACCAAATCAGCTGATGGTGAGTTCCATTGTTTTCAACGTGCCTTCAAATTCCATGATATAAGGGGCTCGGGTGAGTATTCATGATGTACAATTCTATCCTTTCACTATCTTAATTGAAAATGCGTAATGAAAAATTAACTCTAATAGCTCACAACTGTGACTGAACTGTGGAATATGACTGGGGAGCAAATATATTAATTTCTATCGTATTTACAGGCCCATTTTATTCGAATTTGCAGGAAACAGAATCTTTCTAAGACATTATAAAAATATGCTAGGGATATTTAGAACGTTATGTAGATTTAAGCGTGTACATAATTAACTTGCATGTTGATAAAATATTACAGCACTTAGAAATGAATCATTCTAAAGAACAGGGCATTATTAAACCCTCAGTGAACAGAGGAGGTCTTTATTATTATTATTATTTTTTTTTTTTTTGGTAGTGGACATCCCCTTGTGTTTGAAGTACAATGATAAAATAAAATAATTTATGTACTGAATCCAACACAATATATTTATTATATTAATGGCTACTAGTTTCGGTCATAACGGCCATTTCAGAAAAACTTAAAAAAAGCTGGTACATAGAGTGCAAAATCGCCAATTTATATGGAATCCCATTTACATTTATATTAATATATTTATTAACAGAACTTGACACATCATACTATAGAGAGCGTATTTTAAGGCTGTTAATAATTTTAAAGCTGTTAATAAATATATTAATATAAATGTAAATGGGATCCCATGTAAATTGACAATTTTGCACTGTGTGTGCCAGCTTTATTAAGTTTTTGTGAAATGGCCTGATGATGGTTGTTATGGCCGAAACTAGTAGCCATTAATACATTAAATATATTGTCGTGTTAGACAGAGTACATATATAATTTTATTTTATCATTGAAGGTGTTTATAGCTTACCATAAATGTAAACTTATATAAATATGTAATTATAATCTGGTAATAGAAGCTATCATTACTACAACATTTTGGTATGGTGCAGCATATGGGTTATAGTTAATTTATGTGAAGGTAATTGCCAAATGACTTTGTTCTGCCTCCTCATTTCTTTTCCAGTAACATCAGATGCCCAACATGGAATGTGAAGAAGACAGGCCAGATGATGCTTACCTTACAAGTGATACTCCACTAGAAGTGAGCAGTAACTGGTATTACCTCCCAGACTCCATTCTTCTACATATATTTCAGTACCTCTCTGCAAGGGAGCTGCTAGATGTTGGCCTCACATGCAGGTCCTGGTCACGTGTTAGTTATGATGAGTACTTATGGAAAGATCTTGTTTATCACAATTTCAAAATTGATCGTTCTGTGAAGATTGCACCAGGTATGTACTATTTAACACATTTTAAAACCATATTGTGAGTGAAAATTTTGCTATGTTAACATCAACTTGTCTACTTGTTCCCCAGTGATTCTGTCAGTAGGCTACATAATGCCCATTCGATTTCTCAATTATCTCCTTCTTCTGTGGAACATGATCCCTTCATTATATAAAGGATCATGTTTCCTAGTGACTTTTCTGTTAATATACAATTATTGTACGTACCAACATTCTCTTAAGGCAGAAAAGGGTATGTTTGAGAATCACATTATTTTGCAGTCCAGGCTAGACAGAATATTAATGGTTTAATAGTCCTTCATGCATGGGTAAAATTGATCTGTCCAAAGTTTCATTTCTTCTGTGTGGTTTACCATGCACCTGTATTAAAATTCTGAAAATTGAATTACATTATTTGGATATTCATTTTCATATAGGAGTGAACTCAATTTATGTAATGTGGCATCCTGCTGTTGGTGATTCAGCTCTTCTGGGTTTTGGGACGTAGTTGCAGGTTTATTAATGCTAATGTTTCAAAGGAACGTAATTACCCGTCTTCAAATGTCAAGGAATCTGAAATGATGAAAGCAAACAATAACCCTGCTGCTCATCACAATAACCCAAAGTACGTTAATCCTAAACAGCAGTGCTGTGGAAATCTCAATCTGACATTGCAGTGTTGTTTCAATCCCCAAGGCAAGACATCGTGGTTGGCTGAATACAAGCGACTCTCTTACCACACACCTGTCATCCAGACTGAAATCCTGAGGGAACATTCACATCAGGTTCTTCATGTCAGCTTTGCTCACAATGGACAGATGTTTGCAACCTGCTCAAAAGATGGCTATGTTCTGGTAACTTACAGCACTGTGAGATAACTGTGTTCATATTTCACTGAAAAAGGTGTCTCTAGAGGCACTAATTATTGTTTCCATACTAACGTGTTGAAGGTATGGGACTCCAGCTATCCTGCCACTATCAAGTATTATCATGACATGAAGACATTTAGTTGGAAGTACACCCAGTTCTCACAGTTCAACCAATCTGACACGCTGCTGCTAGTGTCTGGAGTTCACTTCGGCACACCTCACAGCACTTCGGGAGAAATAGCTGTATTCAGTTTGCAAGGTAGCTCAACTGTAATGCTCGAAATCAGAGTTTTTGGGCTGTAAATGGGGTAAATACTTGGCCTCTGGGATGTGATATGGTGTAGCAGATCAGTGGGTGGGTATGGTTTGAGATTCTGACAGCAGTATTGATGGAGGTTCAAGTCTTGTGGGATGTTACACCTTTAGATTGTGCCTCTGTCTTTGGGATTGAACATTACATGCCTCTCAAGTGTCAGTACTTATTACTATTCAACATGACATAACATCTCAGAAGACATGAATCTTCATTTCAGGGGGAACCTGCTGCCTTCTTCTTCAGGAGTTGGTGAAATGTCAAATTTCACAAAGTTAGCACTTGGGAGTCACAACTTGCCTTATGCTTATCGAATTCACCCAAGTACACTGTAACAGTGCTGTCTGCAACTGAAGATTGGTCACGATCCTGTGCTTTTGCACAGCAGCAGTAAATGAACCTTGTAAAGCTCAGTGGTTATTGTATGTGCCATCTGCTTTAACATTAAAAAGCTGTTTCACCCACAGATTCTATTTACATGCTTTGTGTGAATCTTGGTAAATGAGATGGTTTTTCTGGGAGGTAGGAAATTAAACTTTAAACACAATTTAGACTAATTTCAGGCTTCAAAGGGTGAGACACATGTTATGAGACAGGCAATGTCACACTTGTACAAGTGTTCCACTATAATATCCCTGAGCACAGTAGCCTTCACAGGGTGATCTAGCAGAGAAGGGCAATGTGATAGAGCTGCCATGCTCAGCTATATGATTAAAGGGACCCTCTGTATACAGGTGTCACAGTAACTGACAATGTATATAGCAAGTGTCATAGTGACTGACAATGTCTTACATTTTCTTCAGCTGGTTTCAACTTGCAATGCCGAGTGATGAATAAGCCATATGACATCTTTGGAACGTGGTACAGTGATCGCCACCTGCTTTCTGGTGACCTCCATTGGCTCGCACATCTTGTCAGCACCTCCATTTTGTGGCTTAATAAAGCATCACAGGAATCAGAATCAGAACTTGTACCAATCATGGATCAACTGTACAGGTTTTATAACTCTAATGCCAGTTCGATCCGGGCTGTCATGGTTGCAAACTGTCTAGCTCCATCACCACAAGAATCAGCGGCCACATCTTCTGAAGCCAAAGCCCAAGCACGCAAGGGACTGCATAAATCTGAAAGGGGAAATCCCCCATCCCACAGAGAGATCAATACTCCGTCAACATCAGGTCATGTGTTACCAAGTTCTTCAGGATACCCTGAGGATGAAGAGGAAGAGCCACCAGAAGTACTGCACCAAGTGTCATCTAGACTGCAGTATGCACATTCTGTGATATGAGGAAGGCCACTCCTCATTCAGTGCACCTAATTTGTAACTGAAAGTACAGTTTGAAGGGGATTCATGTTGTCTGGGATATGCCACTGTGTCACTGGCTGAGTAGTTCCCAGTTTTTCAAAGGATTCTAATGCCCTTTTCTTCAGGGTCAAGCAGTCCAAGAAGAACAGCTGCCATGGGCAGACAGGGCACATTACATATGCACATTACCCATGCTTTCCTTTTGCAACCGTCATCCCCAGTGCCTCTATAGTATGGCTATTGCTCTTGGACTGCATGACATATCAAAAACTACACACTTGATGATGAAGTTCCACATCCCAGAAGACTTGTATCCTCATCAACACTGCTGTGAGAGCCTCATATCTCATCTTGTTTGAAATAAAAATTATAAGAATAAGAACTGTAAAAGGAGACGGACACGTTTCTGATCGTACAGTTCAAATTAAGCAAGGAAGTCTTCCTGAGCAATCAACTTTGGAAATACAGGGGCTCATGTGATGGACACAACTGGCTGTTGTATTTCTATACACAGTAGGCTTGAGTCCAGTCTCCCGTATGCCATAGCAGACTTCAGGTTGCAATTTAAGTCTAATAAGCATGATAAATTCACCTTATTTACATACAGAACTAAAAGTGACAGTTACTGGTGATGTTACAGACCTCGCCAAATAATGCTGCAGTTTAAAGAGTGTAACACACAAAACGTTGAAAGTAAAATCTTTAAATGGGGAAAGTCTGCTCAAAATGTGTGCTAAATGAGGGCTCTCTGTGTTATTTTAAAGTATAACATGCAAGTTGCATGACATTTTGCAAGTATTAGATAGGTTCCCTGATCTGTAAAGGGCTGTGTGTGATTTATGATTCTCTCCTAGTATTTTGATCAACAAGTTCACAACTTCAGTATTTTTCTGTAGGGTTCTGATGATGATGTATGCCATCTGAACTTGTAGATTTTTTGGACTTTTTCCATTGTATGTACTGAAACACAATACAGTACATTTTGGGGACAAGTTTGATTCCCCATCATCAGGCTTATTCCACAAGAACTGTCACTACATGATTATTTACACTGTAATTAAACCTGGAACATCATCATATCAGTAAATACCACATATCCCGAAGTGCTACAGTTTATTGCGAGGATATAGTTACAGAGACCGGTCATGTAGTTTGTGTATTTGATGTACAGTGAAATTTGCATAACCATATTTTCCCAACTGTTTTTGGAATATTTGGTATTTACTAATTTGACATTCTTCTGGGTTTAATTTACCGTGTAAACAATCATCATGTAGTGACATGTTTTGGAAGAAGCCTGAAGACAGAAACGGAACCTGTCCCTCACACACAGTGTGTTATGTTTCAATACACACGATTTAAAAAGTCTGTAAAATCTCCAAGTTCAAATATCAGATCTTTAGGTTTGACAAGGGAGATCTGCAAGGAGAGGGATACTCTGGAAAATGGGGCAATAGGTTAATAGGTGGGAGCATGCTACTGCTGGTTCTGGGAACACGTCCGCTTATCTTGTCGGGTTTTGTAATTCCAGGGAGTCTGTAGAGTACAAGGTCAGACCTACCTGTGCTACTGCAGTATAATAAAAGAATTAGTTATGAACTTCTGCTGACTACCTTTTCACACTTTGGCAGCACTATATGTGGGTGACAGACATGTAATCCAGGACTACAATAAGTTGATCATCTAAAATTTGCTTCTAACTGAAATAGTCAAATGCTTGTACACAGCAAACATATTATAAATGTTGATGTGTGTGTCTCTCTGCTTGAAATTACATGATGTTAGAGGTCTGTTACATTTTGTACAGCCTGCAGGACACTTCTGTAAGTGTACTTAAAGTAATCCAACATAAATGATTGCAATGCTTCATGTAACAGCAGCACATATTTACCAATATGTTTTACCTTTCAGGTGCAGCACACTTGAGGGTGCATTCTTAAACTGGCGTCGCCTAGGTGACGGAATGGATTATGCATGTCCAATTAAGTACAATGCTGAGTACCGCCAAGTGGAAACGCAAGGGAAGGCAGAAAGTACTATAGGCAGTGACACTGAAGACAGTGCAGCAGGTATATTAAACTGAATGACTGAGGTTACATTCCTGGCAGGAGTGGTGTTTATTTCTGCATTTGCCACCACATCCGGGATGACTGTGCTCACTCAAACCAACTGAGTCTCATCAAAGTTTTATCACCAACTTATGCACAAGAGAACTGCTTTAAAAGGAGTATTAAAATTTACATTAAAACAGCTCCAACATGTTTCGGTGTAATCACCATCATCAGGGAGCGCACCATTTGAGCTTGCTAAAGTTACTGTTGTTAAAACAGTCAATTAAAATACATCGGTGTGGTTAATATGTTGGTGTGGCTGCATATGTTATCAGGTCCTTGCAGGTGTATGTCTACCGCACAGTGTGGCAGACATACTCCTGCAAGGACCTGATAACATATGCAGCCACACCAACATATTAACCACACAGATGTATTTTAATTGACTGTTTTAACAACAGTAACTTTAGCAAGCTCAAATAGTGCGCTCCCTGATGATGGTGATTACAGTGAAACATGTTGGAGCTGTTTTAATGTAAATTTTAATACTCCTTTTAAAGCAGTTCTCTTTTGCATCAGTTGGTGATGAAACTTTGATAATATCAAGATGCACGGTACGACTGTGAAAACCAACTGAGTCTCAGTTTACTGAGTGATCCTGTATAGCATCAAGTGACACAGTGAGATTAATGAATGAATTATGTGAAAGGAAGCAGTTGTGGCATATTTTTTTTGTACCATCCTGTAGTTTTCATGGAAAAGCTTGGAAAATGACAAAAATCCTGTCAGGATGGCTGGTCTGAGGGTTGAGATGTGAACTCAGGAACTCCTGAATACAAAACAAGGACACCTGAGGAATCAAGTCTTCTGGGATGTGACACCATGTTATTGGATGAGTGGCTCTTGACATTTCAGAGAAATCATGGTGATGTTATCTTCAAGGGTCAGCAGTGTAAGAAGACAGCTCGATACTGCACACGGATGAAACATCACGAACCACACAACTGATGGCACAGTATTACATCCCAGAAGCCTCAATTCCTTAGCAACACAGCCACAAGAACCTCAAATCTTGCAGAAGCGTGATATATTTGGCCACAGTGTTTGGTAGTGGGGTCCTGTTGCCTGAAATGCTTGGTACTGGGGTAACTCTTCTACTGACAGGATAAGAAAACTTCTGCAATAATCTGTGGGTAAGATACATTTAGGGTTTGCAAGTCTGTGCATCATCATACATTCAAATGAATCAACCAACCAGATGGAGCAATTTCTCAGGTTTATTACTTGTCATTTAACCTTTTAAAGCCTACAGGTTACGTGATGCACCGCCAGTTTAACATTCAACAACTGTACGCTCTGCCCACACTGTATTTATATGTTTTGTATTTATCTGATAACAAACAGCGACTGGTGCCACTTACAACATAAACTGATTGGTTTTTATAACCGAGATGAAAAGTGTTTACAGGGCGGTACGGACTGGGTCTTTAAATAAAGCAGGCTGCGCTTCATCTTTAAAGGGTTAAATACAGCTCAACATGTTTCGGTCATCCTCATGCCCATCATCAGGAGCTCAACAACTGCAGTAGCAGCCTCTGGTTTACCGTTGGAACGTGGCGGTAGAAGTGCTGTTGGTTGTGGTTGGGCTGGCCCAAACACGACCAACAGCACTTCTACCACCATGTTCCAACAGTAAACCAGAGGCTGCTACTGCAGTTGTTGAGCTCCTGATGACGGGCATGTTGAGCTGTATTTAAATGACAAGTAATAAACCTGAGAAATTGCTGCATCTGGTTGGTTGATTCATTTGAAGGTAAGATACACGTTTATACGTTTCAGATGATGCTGACATTGACAATGCAGATGAAGTGAGTTCTGCCGTATCAGATGCATCAATGGAGACAGAAGAATGTGCAAGTGAGAGTGATGATCTGTCTGATCATGTTGAGAAGTATCTTATATTCACCACTGGTTCAAAGACATATACTCCACATCAAATAGGGTTCAAACGTATCAAGTCTGTGTCTTTCCCACGTAAGCTCAATCCAGGACCGTCCCTGCGTGAACGTCTGGCTGAAAGACAGAGAGAAAAGCAGAATGCTGCCCTCCCGCGTCCAGAGCCCAACTGGTTGGTATATGAAGAAGTTGCTGACAGGTTTGACAAAGTTGATCATCTTATCGATCTTCACGGACACATAATAGGCATGGGACTCTCCCCTGATCACAGGTATGGCAGCTCTTCTTGTGTCCAGCTGTTCATTTACATTTGGGAATATTATTTTGTGTTAGCAGCTCAAAGAAGACTAATATGAATCTGTTTTATATATGTAGATCCAGTTTATGCTGCACGTGTCTATATCCTTGTATACATATGACATGGATCTTGTTTTGAATCATCCCTCAGGTTTCAGCAATTTATATATTTTATATAATTGGACACTGATGCATATCCAATGGAAATCTTAGTGCTTTCTTTACAGTATGTACTACACTGATCATAAAAACTGGTGAATGTAGTAAATGTTTCAGAGGTACCTTGAGCTGTACAATTTTAAACTCAACTCATTCATAATATCAGTCCACATTCTGTTAACTTCCTCATTAATCTTCAATTTTCTTTTAAAATAATTTTCACTTGGCTGATTTCCAAATTGCTCATTCCCATTTCCTTGTGCAATGACAGCCACACTACATGCTACTAACAAGTTAGGCATCATCTGCCCTCCAGCCAATGATGGTGGCAGACATGGCTAGACACTGGTGTGGCTCTGGCCTACATTGCTTTCTAAAGTGCAACTCTCAAAGCTCATCTAATTGGCCACCCCTTGTACATTGCATTGCAGAGTGGTAGTAGAAATAATATTCTGGAAGTGGTGTAAAGTGGAGTGCAATGAAGGTACAGTTCTGTCTGTGTGCACACATCTCTGTGGTTAGCTGCCTGGAGTAGTTACTTCAGTTCTGGTACCCGCAGAATAGGGGCTTGTACATAAAAGTACCATAAGAGTACTAACAGGAAGGGGGCAGATTGTCATATATTTATATGATTGTTTTGGTTTACAAATTAATTTCAAGATTTTTATTATTTAGACTGACAGTTGCACCAGTAGTGTATCATGTGCATACCGTGTTCCCAAAACAGGTACCTGTATGTAAACAGTCGTCCCTGGCCAAGAGGTTATGTGATAAACAATCCCCTTGAGCCGCCACCCATTGCGCAGGAGATTGACATTCACGTTATCGATCTGGTTACACTCAAAGAAGTCGGAACGATGCTGCGGGCCCACAAGGCGTACACACCCAACAACGAGTGTTTCTTCATTTTCCTAGACGTGTGCAATGAGTATGTAGCAAGGTGAGTTCTGCACAATAGGCCTTAAAGCAACTTATGATAAGTGTTATAGTGACCACAGATATGAGAGTGCGAGGAGAATATAAAAAAATCCATGTTCCTGTAATGATCTAATTAGTACATGCTCTTTCCTCACACGTATTTATCTGTTTGAATGACAAGTCTTCAGCATGTAGCATTTTGAGGGTTCAGATATTGTGGGATATGGTGCTATACTCTTTGGTGAATGGTTCCTGACATTTCCAACAAACACAGTGTCTTCATCTGCAGGGTCAGGCAGTCACAGGACTATGGCACTATGTTTGTGGAACACATCATGACCCACTCATCCAATGATAGTGTCATATTCCATTCAGAAACACTCCTGTAAGAACCTCAAAGCTTGCTGAATACTCCAGCCTCCTCTTCCCATATTTGTAGCTTATTAGTTCACCGTATCTCTCAGTCTGTCTGCTGCATCAAACAACCTGAGAATGGCTGAAGAGATCTTAATGAAATCTGATGTTGGAAGTGTCAGTAACATTTATCATCATTTTAATTTCAATAACAATAATGGACACTTTACATGAAGATGTGTTTTTGCATGTATGGAAAGTATAACTCACCATATATATATGTTGTAGCACAAAACAAGTTAAAGAAAAGTTGCAGAGAAGTATAAGACACACTTTTTTGTGTGCCAGAGTATTTTTGTTTCAGAGATAATTTAAAATGTTGAAGAAATGCATCAAATTGTTTTCCTAAGCACAAATATCTTATCTTTGAAATAAGAAGCCCACAGTGTATGGTTACATCACAAAGTAACATTACATGCTGTCCTTTGGCATGGTATTTCAATCTAGTACAATGTAAGACAAAGGGATGTAACTGCTAGTACAGCAGCATGTCACTGGAAACCATCAGCAGAGAAGGACTTTCCATTTTCATACACAGTATTTGAATCCAGTACAAACAGGGAAAGTGCATTATGGAAACAAACATTTTATCAGAGAATTAGTTAATTCTGGAGAACACACTGAAACCTGCACTACATGGCATAGTGTTATAGATTAAATGCACCTTAGAACTGTTATCTGCCTTGCTTCACACTGGCCACACATAGGAGGGAAACTTTAAAACCACTGACACAAGCAGATGAGTCAGGAGACCAAAGGATCTGTAAGACTTAATTAAAGTTGTACTTGCTTTGAATGTTCATTAGTGGAGCAGAAGACAAACATGGCTACCTGTGGGACCGTCACTACGGAGTGTGTCTTGCCAAATTCCCACATATTGACGTCGTCAACTCGGTGGCTTTCAATCCTCGAGATCCCGAGATGCTCGTTACCACTTCTGATGACTACACAGTGAAGGTGTGGCGATCCAGAAGCAAAGTTAAAGAACTGGGCCTTGAAGATCGCAACTTTCCTAGTGGATTGGAAGTGAGGCGTAAAACAAGATAGAGATCTGGTTCAAATATGTCATTGTGATGCTCATGCAGACTAAGTACTGAATACAATTAAAACAGTGGTAAATACTGCTACACTGATTGTCTTTAAGGATTCGGCCTGGAAACAAAGTAAGTTTTGTTTCTTATTAGTGTGGTTATTTGTGTCTTTGTATAACCTGTAATGATCACTGTTTCATGAACAGGATGAAAAGCAAAGCAGGCAAACTGCTGATGGTTGTGAAGAATGTTCTAGCTATTATCAAGTTAAAATGTGTTTGTTACTGTTTTATGCTAAATTATGTATTTGCAGAATGCTGTGCTACTCAAGGTGAGAATTCAACATTGATGCACTTGCAAGATACGTAACACTATCATGCTTAGTTGCTACAAAAACAATCACATCTGAAAATAACATGTTAATTGCAGTATTTTGAAGTGGTTTACAAGTTTGTATGTTCAATGAACTGCAATGCGCAGTTCCATACATCATGACACTTTTAGTTAACGTACAAATTATTTATTTCTTCAGATACGTACCTGTTAGTCAAGGCAGGCCACTTTCAAGTCGTGACACAAAAGTCAGGATAGTTTGATTAACTTGTGAGTGTTCTGAGTGCACACATTTCATGTTTGTTACAGAGTGAGTAGTGCTGTACAGCATGCCCCATGCTGCTAGCAATGGATGTTTTTAATGTACAATTAATATTCACTGATGGCTGTATGAGTTCATGTTTCAGTGTCCTGCGTGCCGACACACAGAGAATGTAACACTCTTTCAGTGTCATAACAAATTATTTCAGTGTATTCTGTTTTGTAGCTGCAACACTGAATTAGTCACACTGGTTACTGATGAATTTGGTGGCTTTAAAACACTGTAATGGTGTAGGCATCATAAAACAGTATCATCAAACTGATCACTGTCACTTCATTTGTGCTGTACTGAACAATGGTTGTGAATCTGAGATTGCTGTCCAAGTCACCAGCTAAAGTGTTTCTGTGCATTAATATACTTTTACTTGGCAGTGTTAACATGATGCACAAGCTGTTCATGCTACATGTCCCACAACATGTTACACCTTGCAGTAAGGTAACACTGATGTAGTCATCTTTCCAGCTTCCACTTACTTTCTGCACTAACTTACACAATAAATGTTATGTAAAAATACAGTTTTGTGTTGCATTACTACTGATATTTATAACCAGATGTATCCGTCACTACTGCACTCCCCTTGCTACTGGCCTTTGTAACTGCCTAACATTACCACTGAGGGGGGCAGCAAAGTCTATTTCCACACCAAGAAGGGCATGTGGGCAAAGTAGAGGAATAGCTCCACTCACTCTTCACCTTGGCATTTGAAGGACATGAGTGGTCAGTTTCACCCCCTGGCCACGTTACCCCTGGTAGTCATTAAACTGGAGGCTGGGAGGGCCCCACAACTAGTCTGGAAGTTTTGGAGGAGAGGAATATTACACCCCTGCCAGGAATCTAACCCCAGACTGTCCTTCCTGTAGCCTGGTCACTACACTGACTGACAGCTATCCAAGCTCCTAAGTGAATTGTGGTTCACCGTACGATCCTGTTTCAAGATGGTGCCTCTGTTACAAGGTGTCTGGGGTGTCCAAAATTAACAGTAACATGCACACAGGATTATGCATACTAAATTACTCCATGGAGCACAGCCCTTCTCTAGAAGCTACACAAGAAATTCCCCACATTTTATAGAACCCGAGAGTCCAATACTGTGTTCAGAACAGCCTGCCACTTGTCCATATCCTCAGCAACATCACTCAAGTCCATGCCCCAATCCCATTTCTTGAACAACCATTTTAATATTATCCTTCCCATCTATGCCTACGTCTTCCAAGTGGTGCCTGCACATTCCGAAATGCATATCATATTGTGTTTATAAAATCTACTGCTCAGGTTTAAGATACAGTCACAGGTTACTGGCACACACACAGTTGCTAAGGCAGACATTTGAAAGATGTGTGGCCAGTTCGGAGACTGCACTCTGCCTCAGCTTATTCAGTGTCACCAACTGAGTCCTGACCAGCGATGGAAGGGATGCTCTTATTAGATCAAAACCAATCAGTTGCTCATGTGTCCGTTTGCCTTGGTGACTCCGAATAAATTGAGGCGGACTGCATGGACTCCAAACTGGCGGCACAACTTTCAAATTTCTGCCTTACCAACTGTCATATGCTTGTCTCAAAGATTAAGCCACGCATGTCTCAGTGCAAGCCACATTAACCCTTTAAATGCTGAATTAAATCCCATCTGCTTTTTGCTGGCATTATTAGGAGCTCACCATTTTCTCCACGTTAGCAGGATAAGGGTTAAATCATTAACCCTTAGGCTACTAAGATCTCAGCAGGTGAGCAGCCGCAGGCCGCTCACCTGCTGAGATCGTGGGTTCGAATCCCACCGGGGGCATGGATATTTGTCTGTTGTGAGTGTCGTGTGTTGTCAGGTA
>Ga0268261_10000996_pt1 | contig 19011 bp, 12 predicted proteins | sample TergutNc150P1_FD_190353 | JGI IMG/M metagenome (GOLD analysis project Ga0268261, IMG submission 190353) | Nasutitermes corniger P1 segment gut microbial community from laboratory colony in Florida, USA - Nc150 P1 (SPAdes) (version 2) | ecosystem: Host-associated > Arthropoda: Insects >...
CCCCCTCTCCAAAAGAAAGAGAACAGCCCTTTCAGGTCAATTCTTCTGCAACTTCCACTGCCTATCAGATGAACAGCAGTGTCTCATCAACCCACATAAATGCGTCATAAACATCAGCAGGTACAACTGGGTAGTCATTTTGTCCTGAGGATGAAGAATCTCTAGAACATTATTATTATCGAATTTCTCACTTCTCAGTTTCAGCTGGGAAACATTCACCTATCCTGGGATATGTAATCAACAGGATTAGGCTCGGTGGTCTTATTTATAATTTAAAAAGTTTCTTACACTTGAACATGTTCCAAGAATTACAGATTTTTGCATTTGTATGTACATATTTGGATGCAGGTCAAGTCTTTTTAGACTTTGTGATAATTTATTATTATTATTATTATTTAAAACATGTGGTCTAATATGACACTGATATAAAACTGACCCACTGTACTGTATTATAATGCAACGCATGTGCAGTACCTTTGACCTATCCATGAAGGCATCTGACAGTTTTGTAACATCTTGTGTTGTTTTAAACGAAAATTCATGCTTGTGTATTTTATGAATGGTCTGATGATTGCTTGCACAAGCCAAAAAACCCATAAACATTTAAATAAATTTAATGTGCATTCTATAATTTATGGCAATGAAATAACAACACATTTACAAAGAATATCAGTACTGCACCCTACACAAACATACTGGCATCACCCAAACAGATACACTAACAATACTCTTGTCACTCTTACATACCAAAATACCAGTCAGTGACAGTTCATATCAGTAACAAAGTAATGATAAGCAGCACATATTATATCCATAAAATATCTATTACACTCACATGTTCAAACGTATCCTTCTGCACCGAATCATCTCAAGGCTATATATAAAGGTGCGCAACAAATTTATTTACATCTTAAAATTAATGTTTCAATGAAGACAATAATGTTTATACAGTCAACACCCTACGTACCATAACTAGCATACTACATAAAAGCAATGCCTACAGGAGAACAACAAAGACAGTTATCACTCACAACCTTCTGACAGTTCAATTTGCAGCAGAGAGTCACTCTTGTGCTCAACAATCAGTGAGGGGGATCTACATTGACTGCAAAGAATGCGAACAGCTATGATCATAACGCGAGTCGGGCTTCCCCTGTCTAAATAATACAAAAACGTGGACAAAATAGGATTTGAGGTTCTCACAGGAGTGTCACTCAGGATTCAAATCTTCTCGGATATGATATGCTGTGTCTCATGGTGGGTGCTTTCTGACACCTGGAACATCACACTACCTTCACACTCAAGGGTAATCAGTCCACAGAATGATAGACTGTGCGACTCCGCAGATGAAGGAAACATAAACCTTCATCACAATGTTAGACATTACTGATCCTGTAACACAGCAGCACATCCAGGAAGACTTAAATCCTCTGACATACTTCAGTCAGTTCCATTTTACACAGCTATTATTTATCTAGTCAGGATTAAGTAACACAATTCCAGTTATTCTTTTTCAACTCAGTATCTATAATATAATATACACATATGTAAATTTAGGCGTTCCCCACCTTACATGGTAACTGCAGCCTCAAAATAAATTGCTAATGAAGACATTCAGCAGTTCTTGTGCCTGTAATTAAATTTATAAGATTTTTCCCAGTCTTAAGCTTATTTATGAAAGGAAAATCAGTCTCACAAAAAAAAAGCTTTGTGTGTATGTGTTTGTGCGTGTGTGCATCCGCACGTGTCTGTGCGTGCATGTCATTGGAAAGTTTACAGCTTCTTCACCAATCTCCCTACACTTGTGTTAAATCAGAAAAAAAAGTTTAGGAATGAACAGCACATGTGTGTGTTTTGCAGTTCATAAACCTCTAGTGGTCACAGCGTTCCACCAAGGGATTTGCTGGGAAGAAGAATGTGTACTGGCAGAACTTTCATCTGCACAATCACAAAACAATAAATGTACCGCTGAGAGTCACATTTCTTGGTCTAATACATGTGCATCGTCTGTATACGTAACTTGCAATAATAGCTGGTTTCCATTCAAATAACAGAAATTTTTTGTGGAAATTTAGTAGTGACGTGTATGTAAGATGGAGGAGGATCACTGTACATGGAAGAGAGGTTCATGCACACAAAATCTGGACACACAGCATCAGATTAATGGCCAGACACTTTTCCCTCAGTCAAAGTCATCCTGACCTGAGCAAAGTATTAACCAAACTGGAACGTAGCACATTAAACACAACAATGGCTGTAATGAGCTATCTGCTTAAACCTGGATTTTCAAGAAGCATCAGAAAAATATGACGTGCCATGATGAGCATGTGTAAGTGGAATGTGTTACTTAGCATTGCTGTCAGTAGTGGACAATATATAGCATCAGTGACAGTAACAGAATAAATATGGAGCACTGGTGAAATGACAATGACACACAGAAACAAAAGTACTTAGAGAAAAACCTACCAGTGTCACCTTCCCCACCATAAATCCTACATGAAATTGCCTGGAATGGAACCTCAGCCTTCAGGGTGGGCTGATGACCAACCACATTAACCATGGCATGCACACATATGATAAAGAAGTACAGCAGTCCAATTTACGTACTGGCTGTTTGTGTTGGGGTAAGGGGCAAGCAGGTGTAAGGCAAAACACTGCACCATGCACACCACCAAGAATTCTGGTTCAAAAATGTCGACAGCACCTAAGCAACAAGTGCAATCCCAATATGATGTTTTCCACAGAGGTACAATGCTGCAGGCACCATTCAGGCATGACCTTAGCAGTGAACACATGGTGCTGACTGCTGCTATGTACATTGTCAGGGAGCACAGCTAGCAAGTTATCTGACCACCGCTCTCTTTTATGAGGTTCCAGTAAATGTGCACATCACAAAAGGATCCCAAAGTGTGTCAGCAGTGATATGTTTTACACAACACAATGCACATGCTTCATGCACATTGCCCTAACAGAAACACCAATATTTTACTAAGCTAGTATAAAATGAAAAAATGCTCTACAATAAAAAATATATACCCACGAAACGTGACCATATCCAATTTCAAAATACAAAATGATCCAAAAAACTTATTAATACCTTCAAGAACATGCATGTTTTGGCACTGTCCTCCTACAAACAAAATGCCTGAGCTCCTGACATTCATGCAATTCATACAGCTACGTGCAATTTGTGATCACAACATTCCATCTGTACCACACTGCAAGTAACAATATGCCCAGCGACCCACATTTCCTATATACTTTGTACCTCACAATAAAGCAGGATAAGCTTGAACTTGTACTGCATGCCAAACCTTAATGCATAATTACTGTATTTTCTGGATCATGCAATGCACCAAGATTGTAAGCACAAATTTAGGGACAAAAATATTTGATTCGCCTTCAAACCCTAAGAAACAGGACAGTTTTATACAATACTTTGCAAGGAAAACATGCATCATATGGCCTGGAAGACACAGTATATTATGTTATCTACAGGCTCAGTACACAGTAACAGTTATACCTAACCTTTCCTGGACAATTTTGTTTGAAATTTGGTTTTTTACATGCAAGCTTCACAACATTCATACAGTATGCCTATTCTGAAAGTATGATATTTTAACACCAAACACAGTCTACGCACACTGAGTAAGGGGGTACATTTACAAAACAATTCATACAATAAGTTTAAAGTAACAAAGTATGTGTAAATTCTCTCTGGGGACAGCAGATATAATCGTTGAGCTGGGGAAGATATGACCACACTAATGATACCACTGAAACTGAATGTTATGCAAGACACAGTACACTGAAGAACATTATGTGAGATGTGGCATCCTCACAGCCGAATTGCTGAAGATAAAAGTCTTCTAGAATGCAACAATATGCCACTGGGCCTGCATTTCCTTTTGTTTTGAAGAAACATAATGCTTTCACTTGCAGGTTTCAGCATCTCTTTCTAGGACCAAGCAAAATGATCTCTGCTTCCATGTTCCATGTTCCATTTGGTATGAAATGCTGGTACCTGCCTACCAAAGAACATGGTACCACATCCAACAAGACAGTATCTTTAAAAGTAAACAAACTGTTTTAGACTGAATTTTCTTGTAACCCTGCAAAATGAATGTATGTAAATAGCTACTGCAGTAATTAATTGAACTACCATCCCAGCTAGCCATAGAAGAGCACAGCAGAACAAGTCTACAACGACAAAGCTTAGAAATTGTATCAAAATTTAAATTTCTTATGCATTGCCACCAATATCTTACAGACTTCACCAGTACCAATCCATACTGTTGGGAATCTGCACACTCCATAGAGACATCTGGCACCCTTGCCCCACAGACTGAGCCACAGGAACAATGGTGAAATGTTATTATACATCTGAAGCTTAAAACAGAAATATTCATGAAAGACAAAGGCAAAGTTGTCACTTTGAAGGCAGTGATGAGAAGTGGCTTTGGGAATGGCAGCTGCTAGAGAACAGATAGAGAGACAGAAAGACAGACAGACATACTGTTTGTTGGTCCTGCAGCTTATAGGAAGATTAAAGGATTTAAAATTATGAAGTTTATGTGTTGGCTTCAACGCACATCACAAAAGCTCAGTTTGTTTTATTCCTAATATTAACAACATCAGTTCTCCATACACAATCTATACACAGAAACACAGACGACACACTTTGACACAGCATCGCTTTTTTTTTTAATCTTTGGCACATTTAAGTTTTCATATTACTCTGATACATGTAAACCATATGTACGAAAGTGCCTCTGAATCATGACCTAAACTAACATAATATAGACATACTCGTATAACATGCAGTAACAAAGCAGTGATCACATGCTGTTTCAAAAGATTAAGGAAATTTTTTTGCCATGCAATGATATTATAAAAGTACTTTCTCATTACGATTACAAGACAAAGAATATGCACTACTTTCTCTTTTCAAATTTATACCCAATTTATGATTCAAAGGTACCCTTTACAATAAACACAATAATGCAGGTACACAAGTTCTACCAACAGATAACAAATACTAATTAAAACAACAACCATCCAAGTCAGATACCAAGACAGCACTGTTTTACTCAAATCCAAAATATATTGATCAATAATATCATTACAAAGGGCAACAATACTCACAGGAACAACAGTACAGTAGAATAGCAACCGCGCCCAAATGCAGACATAAGGAACTGTAAACAAGGAACACACACACACACACACACACACACACACACACATAAAAAATTGTGCCTACAAAAAATGCATGGCTTAAAAATATTGGGACAGCACAGGATTTGGACCTACGAACCAATCACAGAGGATCACAAATTATGAACTGTCCACATGGGCTGGACTACAAAACAAACTACTGCAGAAATTCTCCTATAATACAAAAAAAAATATGACAATGTACAAATTTTATGAGCAACAAAGAAAATTTCTTCATACCTACCCGCCTATGAAGATGGAACAGTGTGTTCTGAAACGTTGGCATATAAAATTCAGATGCCGGGGAATTACCCAGAAGAAAGCATACAGCATACAGAACAGAGTGAAAGTTTTATATCAAGAACAAAGAAAATGATCCGTTCTATAGGCTATTTGATATATATTTTATATATTAAAATAGATTATACTATGCTGTTATTGCTGCTGCTGCTGATGATGATGATGATGACGCACATATTCAATGTTAACACGTACCAACAGCAATTCAGTCCACACAAACGTAACACCCAAACACTATACATTCCTTTATTATTATTTCTCTATGACATGTTTCAGTAGTTCATTCAGCCATCATCAGGTAGTGGATACACGTACATAGAGTAAAAAAGTGTGCTATAGAAGTGGCCGCCCCTTCACAATCTATGTACTTGTATCCTCTACTTGAAGATGGTCAAATGAACAAACAAAACATGTCACAGAGTAAAAGAATGCACAGCATTCAGGTGTTGTTTGTGTGGATTTTATTGCCACTGATTAACTAGAACAATGGGATGATGTTGCCCAAATTTGTTAATACTTATATTGCACAATGCAAATCTGTAATAGCATATGTTGTATGTAATGTTGCAATAGCATATGTTGTTGTGTGTAACGCTGCTCTTAACACGACTATTCGACTGTAATACGTCAGGTGTGAGTAAAATGTTGAGCTCACGACTTCAGTACTTCCACAGTCATTAAAAAACTAAAAATTAAAAAAAACAAGTTTAAACAACAAGCCCTAATTGACAACAGAAGTAAATACTAAAATTTATTACTCCTCAAAACGGTTTCCAAAGACATAAATTTAGTGCTGTTTGAAAACACAATCATTCCCACATCACACAGCACAGCAGCAGATATGAATATTTGTTACAGGCCAGGACAAAGAACTACAAATATCAACATTATGGTATTTCAGGAAGCAATGTAACATGACTTAACAGATGGATTGCAACATTTCAAAGGGACCCTCAGTGCCACACACTCACGATGAAGGCAGCAGTTCCTCCAAAATTCTGACAATACTTGGCCACCAAATTACAGAACATTACACCCAAATGGATATTCACAGCCATGAGAAACTCCAACCTTACACAGTTACATATACCAGTACAATAAACAAACCATTATGACAATACTGTCAAACAATATAATGATCAAATCTCAAGCCCTGTAAATACATATATTTATTTCAGTTTAGTTACATTTTAATCATAAACCTTTAATGTTTCCCTCCTTGGCAAATGCTGATTTTATACATCTGCCACAGTAAATGCACGCACGCACGCGCACACACACACACACACACACACACACACACACACACACACACATGTATGCACACACACACACGCACCAAGACTGAAGCTGTTACATCAATGAACAGCCCAAAATCACAATCCACATGGATCAACTGCTTATGTACTGAACTACTGCCTTTATATTTATGAAGCCAAAACTTTTTCTTGTTAAATTCACACATTCTTCCCTGTACATAATTTAATCTCAGCTTCCCAAGTTCTGCATTACGACACTTAGCATGTTATTTTTGCTTTAAAACGATATTACGTTTACGAAATATACAGTTTGGAAGGAAAATTTTTTCAAAGACCCATACAAATGTTTCCACAAATAAAACTTATGAAATGGCATAATGCACATCAAAACTGATAACACACAGTACCCCAAAACAAACATACTAACAATTAAGTCACATAACTTTACTCATTATTAAAACAATAACACAGTTTTGATAAGACCATGAGCACAGGCAGTATAAGATTCAGTTTCATATCTCACAATGTTATGACAGTTCTTTATTCCATCACTGCAGGACAACCCCAGCTGCTCATTGAGAAGAGCTGCCTTCAACAAAAAGGAGCACCCCTCACTTTGCCTGCAATGTTAGATCCTTCTTAAATGAGCATTGGGTTTACCAAAGAGGACCTATGAATTGGCCAGCCCATTCACCCCACACCTACTGCTTTTAAATCTGTGGAAGTTTTCTGATTGGACATATCACAATGAATGGTAGGTGACACATTGAAGTTTATTAACCTTTATCATACTAGCGCACCAAATCCTTTTAAATCTGCATCTTACTCACGCACCTGTCCTGGTGCACTGCAGCCATTTAAATGCTCTGTACACTCACGTAGAGGCTTAGAATGATAGCCTTACTAATTATCTCCACATTAGATAATGGTTTACTGTCACATTCACACTCCAGCCACTTCACCCAATTATGTACATAAGCACCTCTTGAATAGCAGTTTCGCAGCCTGTCTGTAATCTTCGAAACCTCACGTTTGTTGTTATGCTAATGCAACAGAGGTCTTTCATTGCCTTTTCAAGATATGCTAGCAGTGCGATGCAGTTCAACAGTTCTAGGAACGAAGCCTCATTCACTCTTCCACGTGCTGCTGTTACAGGAACGTCTAATTATGACAGCGTGCATTGTAGCAGAACTTTCTTGCTGTGTACCCTGCTGCCGTAATATAGTGAGGGATATATTGCACTCTCTTTTTATCCTGCAGCCAAAACAGACGCACTTTATGTAAACAGTTGCAGGATATATTACTAAAAGGGAGTAAGCACCAACAGTCTGTATACAATAAAATGCCAATGGTAAATAGGTTCTCTCGTGCCTGTCTTATGTTTCAGTTGGAAGGTTTGAAAAAATACCACAAAGAGGCTGCATACCATCACACACACAAATAAATATAGGTAATTACGGGCTGCATTGTGATGTCATGCTTTTCCCAGAACTTACACTGAAACTGAGATGCCTCATTGGCAAACTCCACTTGGGGGTTATAATTTCAACTGCAATTTGATATATAGAAATAAACAGACTGGTCTGTAAATAGGTAAATAGTCCAGCCATAAGAATAACTGAAATAATATAGTATTTCACTGTGTTACTTGTTCCAGCTGCATAACAATAAGCCGGATTGAATATTCGTTTCTCAGTGAGCAGTCTGTGATGTCTGTGCATAAGAAAGCCGGGTTCCTGTCCCCAAACCGGATATCTAAACTGGTTTGGAACAGTGAGAGTAAAGAAGCAGGGGCATTGAGTGACTGCATCATTTATTTAGGCAACAGAATTTTATGCACTTTTAAACAAAGACTGAAATATCTCTGCTTTAGTTACTCTTACCTTGAGGGAGTAAGAAAATATCACGTAGAGATTCTCAATTCCCCATTGTGGAAAACATACTGGAAACGATAACACAAGTCGGTATACTGGAATATCAATCAACAAACGTAGGTCTTTCTTGGTTCATGATGGTGTCGTGTGTGAATAGAGGGTGGTGTGAGAAAAGTTGTCAGTGAAGTGTTGAAGACGTATGATATATGTGTGTGTGTGTGTGTGTGTGTGTGTGTGTGTGTGTGTGTGTGTGTGTGTGTGCGCGCGCGCGCGCGCATGTAGTAAGATGATGTTTCTGACACCACCATGCCAAGGCAAAACCCCACAAATCCTGAAGCTGGAACTTCCTATGCAAACTTGGGGCCCAAAACAGAAAAGTAAGTAAAATGAATTGAAAATTATAAAAGTTTTTAAATTAACTTTCTGCATGTAGGCACTAAACATTTCTACTGATCTTTTTTTTTTTTTGAACTGAAATATCTCTGATTTATCCCCAACACAATGCAGATTACTGCATTATTTCATCATCTTTGGTTCATAAGATATAAACGTTTATTGTCAAACATGTGCAAACAATTAAAGGGCCGTCGCAGAAACCCTCCATACCCTGGGCACAAAGACTGAATTAAATGTCCGTACAATAAAGGTTAATAAACCATGAATATCTAAGTACAACCACAGTGCAGTACAGCACTGAAACATACAACATAATAATTGTATTTTTATGAAAACCAATTCATTATTTCAGTTACCAGAAATATTACTTCTTTCTGGTGTGTGTGTATTTTGGGATGCCTTGTACTGTACATTCTCCCATTAATGCATAACAAATTTTGTATTTATTATGGTGTGAACAACTGCATACGATGGAGTGCGCTCTGCTAGGAGCTGTATTCTTCAAACACAGATTATAAGTAACAAGTGAATTAACGGCAGTAACACAGTGTATAAACCACCTCTCTGTGTGCTGCTGTCTCCCTTTCTGCACTGGACATATGGGAAAAACAACAAAACAATAGACAATGAGAATATTTAAAACTGCTCCAATCTGACAATCTACACCTCAAACAGCAAATCTCTGTACATACAATTCGTTATTACATAGCAAAGATGATGGATTTTACATGAAAAAAGCTTACAATCTAAAATATTTACATTGCAAAATGAGCATAAACCAATGCAAATGGAGCCAATTATAATTATGCACATAGTTTTAAGATGACATTTCTCTGTATAAGACTAGGCATTATTAGTCGCAGTCAGTCACGATTTATGCTTGCATCACCTCATATGGATTCCTTACGCTCCCAAGACAGGATTTCTTCTTACAGATGAACTAACGAACACCTGATTTGGAATGTGCAATTAACCACTGCAGTGTAATATCGATGTTATCTTTCTCCTTACAAGATATTGAATAGCAGCAAATTTCACGGTCTTGAATTGCACATAAATTCCTGCAAAGGAAAGTCATGAGAGTTATACAGTAAACCAGTACTTGATATGGCAACAGAATGATTTGTATTCAGATTCAGTTAGGCCAAAATCTGTCAGAATATCAATGGCAATAAAGATGAAGGATTTGCATTGACACAGTTATGGCTCAATCCAAGCACATCCCAGCACTTCCCTGGAGCAAGCCTGTAAGGACAGCCAGTGTTCAGCCGAAACTTGAATTCAATACCAATTAATTACAAGTAACAATCATATTACATACTTTCTATGTGGCTCAACATAATCATACTATCTTCAGGAGTGTAGTGAAATTATTAGTAGTAATATGTACTGTGTTATTCATATAATATCAGGCACCTAAAACCTACAGAACCTGCATGTGGATAATTAAGGAGCCAGGATGGCTCAATCAGTGTACTGAATTGCTACAAGGTGGACAGTCTGGCGTCTGAACCCTGGTGGAGGGGGCAAAATTTTTTGTTCCCATACAGATTGGACCTGAGGCCTACTCAGCTTTCTACAAAATTAATACCCAGTCTCTTTGCTGCAGGTAAAGTTGCCAGGGTGTAGTGTTACCCACCCACACCCTTCTAAAACCAAAGGCTACTGGGGGCAGAGCTATACCTCTTCCTCCCCTCTGTGACTGCTTGGCATATAACAGAACAGCCTGTGGAGAGTTATTAAACTGACCAATCAACCAACTCCCTGGACCAAAGTTGTTCTTGAATAGTTGACAGTTCATCAGCAAGTCAACAAATGTTCACACGTTGTGTCACCCAAAGGTTCAACACACTGTTCATTGCAGCCTGCCTCTGGTCCCTCATCTGAGTCAGATCAGTCCAGACCACATCCTCTCATCCAATTTCATTAAGATCCACTTCAGTATTACCCTCCCATGTACGCCCAGATCTTTTAAGTGAACTCTTTTCTTCAGGTTTTCCCACCATAACCCTGCATGCATTTTTCTTCTCCCCAATAAAGTACTTGGAAACCCCAACAACATAAAGCACAACAGCAGATTCTTAGAGCAGTCTTGGTACAACTCTTCTGATGCCCACATGTGTACACAATGTTACTGTGCAGTCATCTGACAGAATAGTTGCATACTGCACAGAAGTCAACACCAGTTATTACACAGCTGGTCACTTCTCACAATTTGTTACAGCAACCCCCTTGTTACCAGCAACAAACTTTGAGAAATACCAGCAACCAACCTGCAAACATCTGTCAGTCTAATATCAACAGTTCTGGTGCACAAGAATTACAGTAGTCTTAATGTTCATGATTAATGTGGACTGAGAAAACTGGAATAACAAACATAGCAGTTCATTTCTGATGCAAAACACGTACTGGGTTCCAAGAACAAATGAAATATCAGTAATATTTAAACAAAACATTCCCATCGGTGTAACAATCACAATATTTATCAATATTTTCAGTCACAACCACAGACACTTTATAAACAATTTTATGATGCGGCAACCACTATTGACACTAAACTTCCATCATCATCAGGCCATGATACAAGAATATGAATGTCTACAGAAACTAAACACCATAAGGTGCAGATCTCCCCCTTTTACATTGTAATTGATTTTACCCTTGTACACTTTACATACATTTTTAATGTAATTTTAATGCACAAGGAGAGATCTCCAACTTATGGTATTTGGTTTCTGTATACACTCATATTCTTGTATCATGGCCTGACAATGACCCGAGTTCAGGGTCAAAACTAGTCGTCATGTAATAAAATTGTTCATAGTATGTGTGTGTTGGTTGTGATTAAAAATACTGATAAATATTATGAGATACCAGTAACAGAAATACAAAATAACCTCAGAGAGCACAAAAAATATTAACAATTCTTTATTAATAAAAACACTTTTTAGGGATGTAAAATACATTACATTATTAAAGGAGAGTCTCACACCACAACATGGATGAGTGGCAGGTTATCCTCACCACCAGTTTGAAGGCAATCAGTTGAACATGAAGAAATAACAGTCAAGTGTGTCACATTTATGAAAGAGCACTCATACACTGGAGTTAGGGAGCACAAAGGCAATCCACCTCGCTCAAGCTTGGTTGCACAACTGCATGTAGATGTGGGCAACAGACTGACCGGACACACACATGGTCTTAACAATTCACACAGTGTAGCAACAACAGCATTAAAATGGGTGATCATGGAAGGTTGCAATTCAATCAAGGTTCACAAACTTTTGAGACTTTATTGTAGCTGATTAGGTCAGTCACCAAAGGCACTGTAACTGTTATATCTAAAGTTCATATGACTAACTCCTTGGAGTTGTGTCCTTCTTGAAAACCTAGTAGTTCCTCAGCTATTTATGAAACACCCAGCATTTTGCAGAGTCAAAAGATTGATTAGCTTGTTTGCATGAGTTCAATTACCCCCATTCTTAATCAGACACACTTCACAGTTTCAGTCTTCCGCCACAAAGTAGCTGAGAACAGCACTCTTCCGGGTTATTACACAGCAAGTAGTTGTTATTTCTTTCAGTAAGAAATTACCACTAATTGCTGCATAATAACCCAGAAGAGTGCAGTTCTAAGACAAACTTCAATCCTATTTCTTCAAGATGCATTTCAATAATACATGAAAGGTAGAGAAATTATAAAAACACAGAACCAGTCTCAAATGCTGAAATGTGACTTAACCTATGTTATTTCTTATTCAAACTACTCAAACTGACTAAGATAAACAGTCTAGTGCTTATAACACATGCATATTATGCCATCTTACATACATTCTTTCGATAAGTCCATTCTCATCTAAGGCATGCGGAAGGTCGCGTTTATTGCCTAGGACCAGTACAGGGATTCCTGTCAACTGTGGTTTGTCCAGCAAGTTGTGTAATTCATTACGAGATGCTTCAATCTTCTCTGGATCTGCAGCATCAACCATATACCTAGAAAACAATAATTTTCTACTTTTTTAAACTTGCATACCAACACATAAAATTTGTTAAATAATTTTACTGCTGTAAATAATGTCAGATATCCATGTATCAGTCAATGTATGTGTCAGTTAGTACATGTATCAGTCAATGTGTATTAGTCAGTTATATATGTATCAATATATGTGTCTGTCAGTACATCTATCAGTCAATGTATGTGTCAGTCAGTACACGTATAAGTCAATGTGTATGTTTCAGTTATATACGTATCAGTCAATGTATGTGTCTGTCAGTACATGTATCAGTCAATATATGTGTCAGTCAGTATACATATCAGTCAATGTGTGTGTGCCAGTTATGTATGTATCAGTCAATGTATGTGTCAGTACACATATCAGTCAATGTGTGTGTGCCAGTTATGTATGTATCAGTTAATGTATGTGTCAGTCAGTACACGTATCAGTCAATATGTGTGTGCCAGTTATGTATGTATCAGTCAATGTATGTGTCTGTCAGTACATGTATCACTCAATGTGTGTATCAGTCTGTACGTCCCTCTCTAAAATCTTGTAACGCATTTAGTAACATGCAGCTTCATTTCCACACACAGTTTTAGACATTTTGTTCCTATCTGTAGCTGTTTTCCTGAGTGTAAAATAAAAAAACCTCATGTTCACTCAATGACAAACAAGAAAAACATAACTTACATGCAGAGTAGCTATGGATGAAATTATTTGAGTTGGAACTTCCTTTTCACTAATCTCTCATGGTCACAACATGATGTAACAGAAACAAACTACAATTGGTTTGTGTGCCAAACCACGCTTCTGAGATAGCATAATAATCATGTAAGACAATAACCACCCTACTAAACTATGTCCTAGCTTAGCATCACTAGTGGTCATTAGAGTTCAGTAATGGGTAATGCTGGGAGTTTCACTGTCCATGCAAAATACTAACAAAGATATCAGAGCAGAAATCACTAGTGTAGCAAGAAAAAGTTCAGCCAGTCTCCTCAAAATGTTTTATACAGAAAAATATTGCAGAAACGCACAAAGGAACAAAGCACCAGTATCACAAACATGCACAATGACATTCTTCAAGACAATAAAATAATTCAACACAAAAATGTCAGATCTACCTGACAGAAAAGGCAGTAATACTGACAGATGTAAATGATAACAATATGATAAAACAGCCTACATCACTGAGATGTTAATCAAAAGAGTACAATAACAAAGTTCCACTTACACTATAGCATTAACACCTCGGCAATAGCGTTCCCACATTGACCTAAACCGAGGTTGACCCCCAATGTCCCAAACTTTGATTGTAACATTCCCTTTCGTTATTTTTCTCATGTTGAATCCTACAGTTGGAATCATATCTTCACTAAATTGGCCAGACTGCAAAACAAAGAATACATTTAAGAAACAATCATTTACAATAACCTCAACTGCATACGATTCTGCTGAAATTTAATTGGATTCGTCGTATTCGACATAGCCCTTATACGCCTGTAAAACACCCAACTGCGTTCAGTGACAGAAACTTCATATTTGTATTCAATCAGCATCATTCTTTCCTTACCGCTATGACATTTACAAAGGTTGTCTTCCCAGAGTACTGTAAACCTACAAGTGTCAATTCCATTTCTTCCTTCCAAAATAAGCTTTTAAACCAGTCCAAAATCCTATTAATCAAAGCCAACATTTCGCTGACACTACTAACTACCTAGTAAAATACAACACACAATAAATCTGCCCCGACTCAACACCGAACAACCAAATGACACACCAAAGAGTCTCTAACGAAAATACTCTAACCGGAGAGTCAAAAATCCTATGGGCATGGATCTGGCCTATGTGCCACTACACCAACTACCACTAACACCAGCAGAGATACTGATTTATGTTAGAACACAGCAAGTACATTGCCCCAAAAATTCATTATCTTAAATTGCGAAACAAAGTATTAAGGTATTTTATTTAGCATCGCTCACTAATCGTATGTTTGTTTTACATTCTGTGAAGCTGATAATTTTTTATGCGTGATCATTCGGATATGACAGATTATGGTTGTCTACAGGCTAACCAACAGAAATATTAAGATGGTTCTGAGTAGATTATCAGTAATAACTACTTAATGTTGCTGTTTGGTTTGTGGCATCGTCTGGAAAGAGGCGTATTGCGAGGTCTGCGCTGTTCTGGGATATTACGCGGCGTAAGAGTGGTAGTTCCGTGCGGACGTTTCGGAACAACCTTCGGTCCCATCTTCAAGGGTCAAAAAGTCCAAGAAGAATGAGAAAGGCGAACGAAGTAGGGAATTGATTTCCTTTCTTGAAGTCTTCCAAATCTCTGGACGTTAAGTAGAATAGCCTCCACCTTTGAGGTGTACTCCGCGTGATTACATACATACGAGATGACTGGAGTTCTTGACCCTTGAAGATGTGACCGATAGGTTGTCCCGAAACGTCGGTACGGAATTATCACTCTACGCTGTATAATATTCTGGAAGAGCGCAGATCTCATAAAAATCGCGGCGGAAGCCTGAAATCACGCATAGGCGTATTGTCTTTGGCGTAGATCAGGGTAAATGATTGGGATGTATTATTTCAGTGGGTTTAGGTAGGAAACTAACTTCACTGCTCATGACACGGATCCGAAGGACTGCTTGCTAATATAATTCGACCACTTACCCACCGCCTAATACTTCGTTCTCGAAGATGGGTGCAATATGGTCGAAATGTTGGTAACACTGCGCTCGTTCATGTCCTATTCGCTCCAAGTGAGCAGCTTCAACACAAACGAATTCAAAACCGGCGAATTGCAAATGGGTATTATTATTTACTACTTAAATCACGCTTTATTTAGTAACGCTGTTAATATATAAATGACCTACCCCTTAACATACCATATGCAAAAACGATTTTATATGCGGATGACACAAACGTAATGATAACGGGAAGTAACTTAAAATACCTTGCAGGAAAATGTGAATAACTCAATAACCGCAGCCCAAACCTGGTTCTCGACAAATACGCTCATTGTTAACACAGACAAAACTTCTACAATGCGATTCAATAATCATCAGAAATTAAATCCCGTAGTGCCCAATGTATCATTCAACCATAAGAAACTACCAAACTGTGTGACTACAAAGTTTTTGGGTATACATATTAGTGAAAATCTCAAATGGAATCACCAGCTTGACTCAGTAAAGGCAAAACTTAATACTGGTTACTATATAATAAAACAACTCCAAAAAATTAAAAATCCACAAACATTAAGAACTATATTTTGCTTGCATTCATGCACACCTAAAATATGGAATAATGCTGTAGGGTGGTGACCCTAAAAGTAAAAAGGTGTTCGTTTTGCAAAAGAAAATTATTAGAACCATGTCTAAAACTAACCAACGTACCTCTTGTAGGAACCTTTTCAGAACATTGGGCATACTCCCGCTCCCGAGCGTGTACATTAGTGAAATGGTATGCTGGATTAAATATTACCGGGGTAAACTGGAATTTAACTCGGATGTGCATGATCATAATACACGCCATAAAACAGGTCTACATCCCTTAACATGTAGAACAAACCTAACAAAAAAACAACGGTTTAAATATGGGTACAACGCTATTCAACAAATTGCCATAACAGCTAAAGAAACTGGAAACTAAACATAGATTCAAAAACAATGTTAAGAAGTATTTACTGCAAAATGTATTTTATTCAGTGAATGAATACTTATCAACATAAGATATGTATTTAAACTACCTCTATATTAATGTTAATTTTTAATCACAAAATTGTATAGAAAGTGTTACGGTTATTGTTAATATAATGTGAAACAATAGTTATAATAGTAATATAGACTATTGTAATTTGATGTGTCAAATGTCACGACTAGTGACTTAATAGACTGAATAAAGACATACATACATGTATCCTACACCAAATAGTGCTGTCAAATGGTTAGGGTCATTAACAAATGTACTTAATTCATGGCGTACGGAAAATAGGATTTGTGCGCAGCCAATTACAGTGTTCAGATTTTGGAACGAATTGTGTCTAATGTGGAACGTCGCACGACATTAATATACCCATCATTGAATTTGAGGTTCATTGTTAAAAATTAGACCAATGCTCTCCTACCCAGTCCCTGAACCTGGTGAGTTTTAGAGTTAGTAGTGACACAACCCATTCTTAATGAGAACTGGTCACTCATAGAGATGCAGCAGTTGGGTGTGTTGCCATATCGTTTGCCCCCAGGTTTATGGAAAGATAAGGCGTGGTTCCCTAGTTACTTAACACAGCCCTTGTTTGTGTATATACCAATTCAACTTGGCTGCACAGAGAGTACTTATCGCCAGACTGACAACTGAAGAGTGGATGGCCTCATCTTTTGAGGTATGGCAATGATATCCATTGTAAGGGGAGCAGTCTAGCAATGAGAAGTACAGATTTCTCCATATTAGATTACACGTGATGTAACGGAATTTTAGTCTGTTAAGAAAACGGTTAAATTTACAAGGAATATGAAGCACATACTCACCAAACTGTATATGCCAGGTTCACTGTAACACGCTGTATTGCCATCACACCAATAGGAAATTTGTATAAAAATACCACGTGGGACATACCTTTTATTAAGACTGTGTATGTAAATAATTATATATTTGTATGCTACAGTACCCAAAGCTCAAGGTAGCAAGGCCCACAAAAACTGACACAAATGTGAATGTTGGTTAGTTTCTTACTTGTCATGTTCGCAAGTTATACAGCATAAAATCACAAGACAGCCATCACCCATTGTAACAGTTATTCACGGTGGTTACTTTATATTCCAACTTCTTGAATAAAAAAAAGGTCAGTATGCAGCATATATTGTTTTCTGAATCATGGAATGAACAGCTATTGTTTCTATCAACACTATTAACCTTTACTTTTATAACAAAGGCATGTTTTGTGAGGTTGCCATTAAATATTTTTCTATACAGGCAGGTTTCATTCTTTGTATGGGTTTTTTAAGTACTATGCCAGCATGTAGTCTCTTGGACTGAATGAAACCAAAACAACTGAGGCTAGTCAAATTTTAAGCTCAGTACAGCATCGGGCACCTGTTATAAGTATGAAGTTGCACCAGGACAGCTCAGTCAGTATTGCAACTCACTGCAAGCTGGATGGCCCAGGGATCGAATCCCAATGGCTTGAGATTTTTTGCACCCATCCAGACCATCCTGGTGGCCCACCAAGGGCCGTGTACAATGGGTACTGGCTCTCTTTCCCAGGATTAAAGTGGCCGGGGCATGGCATTGACAAACCACCGCCACCGAGTGCTACAATTAAAGATCATGAGTTATACATCTACTCCTCCGCTGGGTCTTCATGGCCTGTTCTAGTTAATTATCTTATATGTATGAAGAGTTGGTAGCACTGTTCCATTATATTTGGTTAAGTTTAAATGAAATATGATCAGTAATACAAAAGCAGGTGGTGATGGAACTAATACCCTCCACCCACAAACACAAAACCACCACCACACATCAGGCCTACCCACATACCTGCAACTTGATGTCTCTTTTGAAGACAACTATAGTTTCCCAACTGTGGAATTTTCAATTGTGATTTGCAACGTTAAACAAACATGCACTTAACCATTTTTCCTACACAGTAGTTAATCCTTATGCTACAGATTTAAATCCCATTTGTAAGGTTCACTTGGTTGCAGCTTAATTTCAGACATTTACAATATACTCCAATGTTCTTCCATCAAAACTGTCTCATCCACCCTCACCGTATAGTTGGATCATGCCACTGTTTGACTCATGTCTGCTGTCTGGTTAATGTATTACCATAACAAAGAAAATACCAATACAAAACAATGCCTATGAAAATCAGCACCTATTTATATAATGATTTCAGTACAACAACTTGTGGGAGATGTCCACCTTCCTGTCAGGTTAAATGAATGCTGGTTGGGGGG
>Ga0268261_10000997_pt1 | contig 19008 bp, 18 predicted proteins | sample TergutNc150P1_FD_190353 | JGI IMG/M metagenome (GOLD analysis project Ga0268261, IMG submission 190353) | Nasutitermes corniger P1 segment gut microbial community from laboratory colony in Florida, USA - Nc150 P1 (SPAdes) (version 2) | ecosystem: Host-associated > Arthropoda: Insects >...
TATCGCCTCAACGGATATGGATATCTGTTGTTCTGTCCTGCTTCCCTCCCTCCCTTCCCCTTTACAGCAAACCGCTCCCACACACGTGTATCAGTAGCGGGTGATGACGTCACGAAAGTGCTGTTACGGTTACAAGGTCACACGGAATACGACGACGCCTAAGACATATACATGTCAAAAGATGCCACTGCACTTATAGTGGCACTAGCATGGCTTTGCTGATTCAACCCTTACACTGTTCTTCATTACTAAAGTCCTAAAGTTTTTCACTTGCTCCTTATTTGTTGTTTCTTCAAGCAAAACCTTTTTGTGTACCAACATTAATGTATATTTCAGTTAAAGCATTGTCACTTGGCTCAGTCTCGTCCATTTATGCACCTTCTACTGTGGGGTGGGGCAGGGCCAAATGGGGGGGGGGGGGGGCAACAGAAGAAACAAAGGAAGAAAAAACAAAATGTTTTCCCTGTCCATACCACTATAGCATACAGGAGAAGTAGAAGTAATAGCTCCCATTCATTCTCAATGTCAGCACCAGACCAAGGTGAGTGGTTATATACATACCCTGGCTGTGCTACCAATGTGAAAAAACCCCAGTGCCCATTGATTAGGAGACTCTGTGGGCTCCAGATCTGGTCTGAACAATTTGAAGAAGAAAAAACTCTGTTGCCCCTATTGGGAATTGAACCCTTGATCATCCAGCTTGTATCCTAGTCAAAATACTGATGATGCAACCACAACACCAAACACTGTATTTTAAAGAACACATTCATTGCTAATGAAAAAGCAAGAAGATTAATATAACGTGCGGAGAGGAAATTTGTCTCACCTGCTGGTTCTGTTGTGTTAATGCTTGTTTCTCTGCAACGTGAGTTTCAGCCGTGACCTGCAGCCGTGTGGCCAGAGCCTGGATCTCATTCTGCTTTGTCACCAGGGTTTCCTCCAGCAGTCTGCAACTGTGCGTCAGACGTGAACGTTCTGAGTTCAGTTCACTGCGCAATTCCTTCAGTTTGCTTTGAAGAGACTGTGCTGCTTCCTGCTCTTCTTGAAGAGATTTCTCCTTTTCTGCCAGCTGTTTCTTCAGTTTGACTACTGGATCTTGACGGCCCTAATAAGCACAACACAATAAATTAGCCACTGAACATGGACAAATAGACACCAACTAATTACTTTTATCTGGTACTACAGCCTGATTCTGTCCTTGATGGCCTCAACTATGCACCTCCAGCTGTCTCCATCTTAAGTCGGATCTATCCAGCTATATGAGTCATTTGAGATTTTACATTTTCATGGTGGTACGTACGAAGACTATGGTCTTCTGGAGTGTGAAAATACATAGCTTGGTAAATAGGTATGAGAGCTTCCTTCTTCATGGCAAAGAAGAAGACAGTACATCATACAGGGAAAGTAGGTCAGGAATTAAGAATGCTTGGGTTGGAACTTCATTATGAAACTACACCGCATCACATCCCAGACTGTACTCTTTAGATGATTCATTTATTTGTTAATAGGAACTAAAAACTCTAAAAAAATCGCATAATTGGAACTGAAAGAAGTTTAAAAAATCTGATTGACTATATGTGTGTGGCACACATAAAAAACAGCTGAGAGCTAGGTTTCCTTACCTGTGGATGTATTTTGTACACCCACTGACACCTACGCATTTAAAACACGATCACACATTCATCATCTGTTGCTGAATGATAAACAAGACTGGAACAACAAGTTCTATAATTCTTCAAACACAGCTATCAACAAAAGACCAAATATATATATATATACACACACACACACACACTTACTCACTCCATGCAGCAGGGTCCTTCTTGAGAAGCTAACCAGTTCTCAGCTAGTCAAGAAATTCCTCACATTTTGTGGAACCTGAATGTTCATCACCATGGCTACAAAAGCCCACCACATGCCCCTATCCTGAGCCAGATCAAACCAGTCCATGCCCTCCAATTCAACTTCCTGAAGATCCATTTTAATATCAATCTCACATCTACATCAGGGCTTTCCAAGTGGTCTCTTAACCTCAGTTTACCCACCAAAACCCTGTATGCACCTCTACTCTGTCTCATATGTGCTACATGCTTCCCAACTATCTAAACTGTTCCACCCTTTCAAGGGAACTATTATCAGGAAGGAACTATGACTCTGTCCTGCATTCTGATCACGAGACATGACCATGTACTTAGTTTTATCAGCATTTACTTCTAGTCCAATCTCCTTACTTCTGATTTGATCACCCACATTATATTTGGTGAAGAGTACAGATCATTAAGCTCCTCATTATGTAGTTTTCTCCACTACCCTGTTACCTTGCACCTCTTAGGCCCAAATCTTCTCCTCAGCACCCTATTCTCAAATGCCCTCAGGCTATGTTTCTTCCTCACAATGAGTGACCAAGTTTCACACCCATACAAAACAACATGCAAAATTATAGTTCCATATCTTAATCTTTGTATTTTTGGATAGCAGACTGGAAGACAAAAACCATTCTGCACCAAATGATAGCAAGCATTCCCTGAGTTCAGTCTGCTCTTAATTATTTCCTGAACAGAATTTTGATTCGTTAAGGTTGTTCCCAACTGTCTAAACTGTTCCACCCTTTCAAGGGAACTATTATCATGAAGGAACTATGACTCTGTCCTGCATTCTGATCACAAGACATGACCATGTACTTAGTTTTATCAGCATTTACTTCTAGTCCAATCTCCTTACTTCTGATTAACAAAATTTCTGTGTTTTTCTTTAAAGTATGTGTGCTTCCACCCAATATATTAATATCATCAGCATAACCAAAAGCTGATGTATACCATTTAATTTCAAGGCATCCTGGTTTACCTGAACCCTCATAATGGCATACTCTAAAGCAAAAGCTGAAAAGCAATGGTGATAAAGCAACTCCTTGTTTCAAACCATTCTTAATAGGAAACATGTCAGACAAATTTTTGCCTACCCGGAATGTGCTATAGGTTTAATTCAGACACATTTTTATTGGCCTGACCAGTTTCATGGGGTACCAAACTCAATGAGATTATTATACGAGACCTCCCTCCTAACTGAATCCTAGGCTTTTGTGAAGTCTATAAATAGCAGATGCACTGCTTCATTGTATACCCATTTTTTCTTGAGTATTTGATGAATGCATAATACAAGGGAGTGCTGATAAGTCCTTAGCCCGACCTACTTCCCGATGTCATAGGATGGAAACAATAGTGTCAGAAAGAGGGGTCTGTTTATGTGTCAAATTGCAAGTCTTTTCTTGTTACAGAAGTTGAAAGGAAGCATGTCAGGCGACATGCGCAATTTCAACAACATCGAGACGCAAGCTGTCATCAAGTTTTTTTTTTTTCCTGTAAGGCAAGGCGCCAAAGGAAATACACGCCATTCTGATAAAAACATTAGGGGAACATGCACCATCGTATGCCACTTTCAAAAACGGGGTGGCCCAGTTTAAATGTGGTGATTTTTCCACCTGTGATGCACATCATCCTGGATGACCCAAAACAGTGACCACCCTGGAAATTATTGATCAAATTCATGAGCTAATCTTGGAAGACCGCCGGATTTCGGCTAAATCAATAGCTGAGCAACTGGGCATCTCACGTGAGCAGGTTGGGTCCATCATTCATGAAGATTTGGACATGTGGAAGCTCTCAGCAAAGTGGGTCCTGAAATGCCTGAACGCGGATCAAAAACGCCAACAGTGTCAGTTGTCTGAGCAACTTTTGGAATTTTTTCGGCACAATCCAAATGATTTCCTGTCTTGATTGGTGATTATGGACGAAATATGGTTATATCACTATGACCCGGAGACAAAGCAACAATCAAGAGTGGCGTCATAGCAGCTCATCCTGCCCCAAAAAATTCCAAGTGCAAAAATCCACTGGAAAAGTTCTCCCTCAATTTTTTGGGATCAAGATGGCATCCTCCACATTGATTATCTTCCAAAGGGCCAGACTATCAACGTGGAGTATTACTCATCTCTGCTGGTGCAATTGAAGGACATTTTGAAGGAAAAAAGATGCAGGAAGCTCACCATGGGGGTCTTGCTCTTGCACGACAATGCCCCAGCTTGCCGGGCACTTGCAACCCAGAAGAAACTGGCCTACCTGGGCTTGCAATGTCTTGATCACCCATCCTATTCTCTGGATCTGGCCCCGTCGGACTACCACCTGTTCCCTGGACTGAAAAAACAACTGAAAGGTCGGCATTTTTCGTCCCATGCGGAGGTCATTGTTGCTTGCTGCTGCGGAGACCAGGTTGGACGGACAAATTTCTGAATTTTTTTTGAGTGGCTTGCAAAAGTTAGAGCAACGGGCTAAGAAGTGTATTGAGCTTCGTGGGGAGTATGTTGAATAAGTCCCGAGTTTGTTCGCTGTAGCTTGTTTCCTTCCTGGTCGGGCTAAGGACTTATCAGCACCCCCTTGTATATGACCAGTAGATGACCTGTTGTCAAATTCCACACTGATGATCCCCAGTAGTTTCCTCTGTATATACAGTTAACTTTGACAGCAGGATGTTGGATAAAATTCTGTATGTAGTTGGCAAAAGTGAAATGCCTGTACAATTACTACAATCTCTTTTATCACCCCTCTTACAAATAGGTACAATGAGAAATAAACACTGCTAACCTCAATCCATTCTGAGTTACCCGTGGCAGAACTTTGTTGTTTATTGAGTAGGAGGTCAATCAGGATTTGAATCTCAGATCGAGAGAGTTCAGCTTTACGCACTAATGGCTCCAGAAGACTCACATTTACTCCATCACGATCGCCACCTGCAACACAGAGATGAATAAAAGTAAATTATTAAGTACGGTATGAAAGTTGTGAGGTTCTAGGTTTCCACAATATTAAGGACAACATTCTGGTCTTCTGAAATGTTGCACTGTGTCAGCTGTAATTTAACATATCCTGACATTTTGAAGGAATGCAATGACTTCTTCTTCAAGGGTTGGTAGGTCCCAGAAGAACGCATACTGAGCATGTCACACAAATTATTTTTATGAATTTATACATGCACATGAATATAGTGGGTCAAAACAGCACATCACAAACTAGGGTAACTTCACTACTCTTTGTCCGTGATGATAGCATACATAGTAGAAACAGGCAGTTGGTAGGTAATGTTAACACTGATCTTTTTCTGTAGATACTGGCTTCTGGATTATGACACCGTGTAGTCTGGTGGAGTTTTACTGGAGTGTGAGGCTGTGTAGGTAAAGCTAATGGTAAAGATAAGGTTGTCCCTGTGCATGCCATGAACATATATGAGGGAATGAAGGCACAACTCCACTTGTTCTGAACCTTAGCACCACACGCAGGTAAGTGGTCAGTTTCACAGCTCCCACCACTGCATCCCTGGAGGGTGGGTGGGCTGCAGGGCTAGTGTTGCCCTGCCCGGGGTAATGCAGCCTGCAGCCCAGTCAGTAGTGTGGCACAGCAATTCCAAACTTAAAAACCCCATCAGCTCTTTGTTGCCATGAACAGGGGTTCAAAATGGACAACACACACTGTGGTCAGCTGAGGCTAATTCAAACACACTTTAAAATACAAACTACGAAGTAATATTTTAAAAAGAAAAGACATGGTCAAATAAGAACTCATGGAATTTGACACTTTCCCACTTAAAAATCTTCCATGGAAGTTTCTGAAATCTGCAAATCAAGGAGGATGAGATGGGTGGGACATAGCACATGGGTGAAACAACAAAAATGTGTACATGGTTTTGGTGGGAAAAATAAAGGAAAGAGACTGCTTGGTAGTCTCCAGTGCAGGTAAGATGATAGCACTTAAGTGTGTCTTAAAAGAAATGAGACAGGATCTGTGGAATGGATGCATCTGGCTGAGGTGGGAACAAGTTGTGGGCCGTTGTGAGCTCGGAAATAAACTTTAAGATCCCATACCATGTGGGGGGCTTTTTGACTAGATGAGGAACTGTCAGATTATAAAGCAAGAATTTGCTCGATGGATTTGGCCAGTTCCTGAAAGTGGGTCATCATCTGAGAAGCATGACGACAAAATAAATGCAAAATTTCATTAACATATGTTAAATTTGTCAGATAAATATTCTGATATGTTGCACATACAACATATACAGCACTGGCATGTTTATTCTGACCTTCATGTAAATTAACAGCTGTAATTAGAAAACAGGCAAATACAGTGAAAAGCATCTGAGAACCAGTAACTGGCATAACATTGTTGTAGACATACAGAATTAGAGAAACATAAGAGACAGGTGACTTTCAAATTATTCATATTTACTGTGCACAAACTCAGAATGATGATTAACAAAACACCATCTTCGCAGACTAGAGGACTGTACTCAACCTTCCTTTATTTGTTTACAGTGTTACTTCTGATATGTTTGGGCCTGTGCTCGGCCATCACCAGGGAAATCATTCACATACAGCGCTGGATACTGCTACTGACTTTACAATTGTATCATACACGTGCTGACAGTGTGATGCTCTGATAATTGCATCTGAGCAGTGAAAGCCCTACTTTGCTTAGGAGCATAAATGAATTTCTGTCCTACTTTCCACACATCCTGTCTGATTTGGGTGAAATTCGGTATAAGATATCTGCACGTAGTAATGCTGCACACTGGAACAACAAGGGCACATTACTGTGTCTGACAAGTACTGCCATCACCCTATGGCACTTCCCTCAATTCCAATGCACAATGACAAACGAGTTTTGGATTTTTATCTTGTAACGAGTTTGTATGATGTGACATGTGTCTGCAAGCAGAAGGAAAACATTAACAGCACCTGCTTTGTTCATGGTCAGGAAAAGCTTAATAATTAACTGCAGGATATGGAAATGAAATGCGCAGAAACCAAGTGGAGGGAAACTGAAATAGTGGCTAGTGATGAGCTGCCTGGCTTCACATGAAACGATCCCACTGATGCAAGTTGTCAAATAAAATGATATCCCTGTACCTTATGACAGCTGTCCTCCCACTTACTTACTCCATGAAGAAAAGTCCTTCTTGAGAAGCAAACTGGTTCTCAGCTAGTCAAGAAATTTCCCGCATTTTAAGGAACCCTAAGGTTCATTACCGCATTAACAAGTGCCGGTCACCTGTCTCTATCCTCAGCCAGATTGATCCAGTCCATGCTCCCCATCCCACTCCCTCAAGATCCATCTTAATATTATCCTCCCATCTGCACATGGGTCTTCCAAGTGGTTTCTTTCCCTCAGGTTTCCCCACCAAAACCCTGTACACATCTCTCCTCAACCCCCTTACGTGTTACTGTCCTATCACATCTTCACTAAATGAATCTCATACTACGTTATGAAAAATCACCAAGTCATTAACGATCTTAAAATAAGCGAAAAACACCATACATTATCTAACACATCCTGTCATGCACTGGACTGTCCTTTTAAGCTCCTCCATCAAACCAAGGGCGGGGACCTTGGTTGTTAAGAGGGGACATTTCTACCGTAGCTTGGTATCCATGGGTAGCAGAAAGTGTGCGTGTCCACTATAGCAATAGGATACGGGAAAGCTGCTGACAAGGGCGCGCGTTTTAGTGTACGAAGCAGAACAAATATAACTATTACAGACAAATATATAACAGTGAAACACTTTTAATGCAACGCTTATCGTGTGTCTGGGTTGAACCGGTTGTGAAGGTCGGAGAAGCCACCACGTAGCGCAGTATAAGGACGGTGAAAGGGCAACGGGCGACGGGCAACGAACCAACAGATCAGCATCGTGCTGTGTGGCCGGCCTCGTGCCATGGCAACAGCTGTTTGGAACGACTTGAGCCAACGTTAGCGAAAAACCGGCGTGCAGCACTCTTAAAGCAAATGTGTACAAACTTGGACAGATTCCGCTGAAATTGAAACTGGAAACTGTTGTTGTTGCTACAGCATTGGTGGCATGTCACAGACAGGGGAAGACAGAAGTACTGGGAGAAAAACCTGTTCTAGTGTTACTTTGTCCACCAAAAAACCCACACGAAACAAAATGGGATCGAACCTATATCTCTCCGCAGGAGTAGCACGTTTCGTATTTCGAACCAAAGAGCAATGCAGGACACGGAACTGGACCCACGTTTGTTATCAGCAAACAGAACAACTGTCAGTCGCACACAGACTTCCAACTTGTTATCACCACAGACTTCCAACTTATCACCACTACTTAATATTTCAATTACAATTAATTACTCCTTTGCAAATTACATACGGCTATGACGTCACTCAGACGCCATGCTCTATAGTTACACTGAAACAGGCCACTTACTCACAAAGCAAGGGTAGATGTTAACATTTCCCGATCGAACCTATCTTCAAAACATAGAAATCACCATAAAAGTCACATTAACAGGTTGCGTAAACAACGCGTTGGTTCAAGTCCTTGAGAAGGCAACAGTCAATCAGGTCCTGACGAAAACTCCCAACATTTATGGAAACCAAAAGGCACTACGTGAGGACCTATAAGAATTAATGCTTCCCCCACTCAAGCGAAACTTCTCTAACATTTATTTAAGTGACAACTGTTACGAACAAAGCTAAAGAAATAGGGAATACCACGTTCATTGTGTCCCATAGCACGGCAGGTGTCGCGGAATGTCTTGGAGAACGTAGGCTTTCTATGCGATGAGCTGTTGTACACGGGAACAAGAGAAAAGGGGCACCTGTACGAAACAACACGTGCTCAACGTAATTTGACTTGTCAAAGTATTCGAGATAATGATCCCTGTAAAGCCAAGTGTTTATTACATGTACCACCAGGTTTAACAGTAAAATAAAAATTCTGCGTTCTGCCCACACGGTTTATTTGTGTGTTCTGTACGGATCACAGAACAAAGAGAGATTAGTTCCCTATACAAAATTAACTGGTTGGTTTTTATAATCGAGACGGAGTGTGTTTACTGTGCGGTACGAGCTAAATCCAAGTTAATCTTGGTCTTTTTTTTACCGCGGACGGCCAAGTTCGATTCTAGGTGAGATTTATGTTGGACAAAGTGGCACTGGATCTGGTTTTTCTCCGGGTATTTCAGTTTCTCTTGTCATCATTCCACCAATGCTCCATACTTATTCATCTACGACCGACGCTGTTTTTCTTCCAATACTTCACTTTTCCTTTGCCAGTATCATTCCACCAATGCTCCATACTCATTCATTCATATACCACCGACGCTGTATAATGTTCTCCCCCCTATCAGTATTATTCCACCAATGTAACATACTCATTCATTCATCTACCACCGACGTTGCATAATGTTTTTCTTCCAGTACTTCAGGTTTTCCCTGTCAGTATCATTCCACCAATGCTCCATACTCATTCACTCATCTACCACCGACGCTGTATAATGTTTTTCTCCCAGTACTTCAGTTTCCCCTGTCAGTATCATTCCACCAATGCTCCATACTTATTCACTCATCTACCACAGACGCTATATGAGGTTTTTCTCCCAGTACTTCAGTTTCCCCTGTCAGTATCATTCCACCAATGCTCCATACTCATTCATTCATCTACCATCGACGCTATACGATGTTTTTCTTCCAGTACTTCAGGTTTCCCATGTCAGTATCATTCCGCCAATGCTCCATACCCATTCAGTCATCTACCATCGACGCTGTATAATGTTTTTCTCTCAGTACTTCAGTTTACCCTGTCAGTATCATTCCACCAATGCTCCATATTCATTCATTCATCTACACGCTGCTCTTTTTAGGACAAACGGGCGAATCTTGGGAACCTCCGAGAAAAAAATGCTCTTTCGGAAATCTGGGAGCTTTAGATAGAAAGTACTTTCACTTAGTCCTTAAAGGGCTAAATTATCCTCATCTTCGAAGAACAGTAAGTACTGTTTAAAAACAAGAAATATGTCCAACAGACTGCAAAGTGCAGATCACACATTTTTCAACTTCATCGGATAAGAGGAAATGGCTACATAAATTAAAGTTCACAGAAGCAACAGTATTGCGGTAATGCATAAAGACGCGACGCAAAGTTCAACTGATGCAGCTGACAGCAGCTCTGATGGAACAAGCTAAGAACAACAAGTCCTGTGCGGAAGCCGAAATTCGCTATTGTTCGTGACAGCTCGGCAATGATCCATACCGCAAGCTAGTTCATTCTATTCCGCACTCACATCCAATGATACCATTCTCAATAAATAATAATAAAGCACCCACTCTACTACACGTACACTTGGTCAAGCGACACGCTACTGGTTACGAAGTTGGGGAATACACTGTCATTTGCCTACATTACTTTTCGCATAATAAATATTAATTTAATGTAATATAATTAATATTCAAATTTATAATGCGGGGCAATTAATTCCACATGTAGAGTGCACTCTTTATTAACGTCGAAATTAAATATGTAATGTAAATGCTGTCCTAATTCATGACGTAATACAATTATTGTCGCAATAAGCAGCTAGCCGGGCCAAGACATCATCACTCCGGTCAACTCTGTGCCACTTCTTCACTCTCCAATCGCAGTCACCCCCAGCAGCGCGCTCATGACCGCCCACCCACACCACCCTGAAGCCCTAAACAAGCAGCATCGCTATGCGCTGTTATTCACCGATTACTCATAAAATGCAGCAAACAGTCATCAGACAGCTGTTTGAAAACTGGCGCGCCGCCTGTAACGTGGCAAGGCCCCTTTGTGAATTTTATTCCAGTAGGCCTGACAGTACGTCGTCCTGAGAGCCTGTAACTGCCACAGCCAGCGCTTCACCGCACTGTTCCGAGCTCTCTTCACACCGACCAACACTACGATACAGACAGAAAAGAGAGGCAAGGCGGTGTTGCCAGAGGGACCTGCATTTACTACTTCCACTTCCACTACTACTACTACTACTACTACTATGACTACTAGAGAAAGAGAAAAGTTACTGCTCTGAAGGCTCCCAGGCAGTACCCGCTCGTCCTTCTGGTAAAGCTAGGCGTTCGGAAATGAAGAAGGTAGCGTGATGGGAAGTGGAATGTTGGCAGTGTGAGGCGGAGGGAAGTAACTGAGCATGTGGACCGACTTTGTGTTTGGAAGGCAGCTTGAAAAGACTAAGATTGGCCTGAATTACATATATAAGAGCCAGCTCGTACCGCGCCGTAAACACACTCCGTCTCGGTTATAAGAACAGTCAGTTAATGCTGTATAGGGAAATAATCTGGTTGTTCTCAGATCCACAGAAAACACATAAATACACTGTGTGGGCAGAACGTAGAATTGTGGAATGTTAAACATGGCAGTACATGTAATAACCACCGGGATTTAAAGGGTTAAAGCTGAACAACATGTCTCGCTGGTATATGACTACTCTTCTCCGAAATGTCCAGACCCACTCTGGGGCCCACCCAAAATCCTATTCAATGGGGACTGCGGTTCACGCCCAGGGATAAAGCGGCAGGGCCGTGAATTTAACCACTCACATCCATCTAGTGCAGTAGACACACGCGGCCAGAGCTCACGATTCGATGAACGACCTGAACCCATTAGGTCTAGCCGGTTTGGACTCTGGTCAAAATACAAGGACCCTTGCACCTGCTGGACAATGAACCCCGATTCTCTGGCCGGCCAACTTGCAGTTTAGCCACGGTCTTGAGTTACGGCAGCCAAATGAGTCGAAGACATACATAATTAATTAAAACCAATTTAATGTTCCAATTGGTGGCACAAAACGCCAGTCTACAACCCGGCTTCGACGTCGAGACGGAAACCAAGACAGTCAAACCGCCACTGACTCTGCTCAAAATCCCAGAAGACCGAAGACCTGAAGGGGGGAGTTCTTGTGGGAGTGCCTCGTGCCAGCAGCGCAAAACTCGTGTAACGCAAAATATCCTGCTTCAGCGAAACCGAAGGAGCCGAGCAATTATCCCGAGGCGGTCTACGCGTACAGGAATCACGTACCAAGCAAGGTACGTTACACGCATTCGGTCGTGACTCACGGCTGGACGAAACACACACGGTTCATCGACCACGAAACTGCCGTGAAATGACCACGGCTGTTTGTTACGGACCGATCTACAGACACTGATGCTGGAGAAACCAATTTATGACGTAAGTAGGACACGTTGTCCGGCCACAACCCCAGCACGTTCGTCATTCTACAAATACCTGTCACAGAGAAACAGCCACACATAAGGGTGCTCTGCCATTGAGTGAGCAGTTCCCGATGTTTCGAAGAAACGTGGCGCATTTGTCTTCAACGGTCGAAGAACGCAAGAAAAGCCCGACAAAGTACCGCATCCCAGCAGAGTCCAATCGTGCTAAATGTTAGCGTGATGTCATTCCCACGTGACATGCACAATATCAAGAACTTCCCCAAGAAGCGCCCGTTAATCCTTCGCGAAAACGCAACGTTCCGCAATTCCGTCTTCCGGTAAAGGCTGCTTCAACTGACTATTCGTACCGGAACAACTACGAATCAGCACGTCGGTTTTATTACAGTGCCGTCTGACAGCGCTACCTGTTGTGAACAACACAGGATGCTTTTGTTTTGCCCTTCTGGTTACTGCGCCTATCGCCGGGTCGGTAACTTCTTGTTAGTGCACCAATCGCCGTGTCGGTAACTTCTTGTTAGTGCATCAATCGCCGTGTCGGTAACTTCTTGTTAGTGCACCAATCGCCGTGTCGGTAACTTCTTGTTAGTGCACCAATCGCCGTGTCGGTAACTTCTTGTTAGTGCACCAATCGCCGTGTCGGTAACTTCTTCTTACTGCACCTATCGCCGTGTCGGTAACTTCTTGTTACTGCAACTATCGCCGTGTCGGTAACTTCTTGTTACTGCACCTATTGCCGTGTCGGTAACTTCTTCTGATTGAACATATCGCCGTGTCGGTAACTTCTTGTTACTGCACTTATTGCCGTGTCGGTAACTTCTTGTTATTGCACTTATCGTCGTGTCGGCAACTTCTTGTTACTGCACCTATCGCTGTGTCGGTGACTTCTTGCGTACAAACGGATACTTGCCGTTTACGCCCCGCTGCACTTGTCAGACACTACGCGTTTCCATTTGGTAAGCCGGCAGATGGCCAACATGAATAGCAAACTGTCGACGATATTTTTTCCAGAAAAAAAAATAACCGCCAAAAGAATAAAACTTCTTGACAACAAACACCTTCTGATTCGTCGAGTATGACGGAACCATCTTGCAACCGAATTAGGCATTCCCAGCGACACCCTGTGCATGCAGGGGAGCCTATGATAACATCTGCTCACTGATAACGAATCTACATCAATTTTAAAGTGTCAAATGATAAAAACCACTCTGTATCAATACAAATACAAATGTATGATAACACACTTAAATTCTGGGAAATCTTGAAATTTACATGGACAAGGCACGGTTAGTGACAGAAGTCAAGTAACAGTGCCTTAAGCCCGGACACAAACCACAACACTAAGAACAAACGAAAACCAGCAATTCGTGCACAACAATGACGCCCAACATTTTCAAGCATCAGGACCCCTTCGTAACAGCAACAACTGCCAATAGTTACACTTCCAGGCTACGATTTCAGAACGGCTGGAAATTAACACACACTTCATTCATCACCGTAACAACATAATATACCAAGCGCTAACTGCATCAGCAAGAAATGCTAGTAAGTTATGAGAATTCCCTTGAATTTTGGATTAACAACGCGTCCCACTTGCAGTAACCGTGCGGGCCCCGGGGATCCGCGACACACAACTCTGGAATCAAGGGTGGAACATGATCACTGTGGCATGTTAGTTCTTACACATCGTGAATCGTGTTCATGACAGGACTGTACTATGGACGACTAAAGTGGGGCACCCTGTCTCATGGCCAGTAACCGGACACACCACAACATGAGCACACAGAGAAAAATTTACATGTCATTTTAAACCAGCACGTCAGTGTAGGTCTATGTGGCTCATTTAAGGACAGTGTCTCAGATAATAGGAGGGGCCGGGATAGTTCAGTCGGTATAGCGATTCGCTATGGGCTGAGCCGTCCGAGGATCGAATGCCGGTGGAGCAAGATTTTCCGCACCCGTCCTAACTTGCCCTCGGGTCCACCCACCCTCCAGTACAGTTGGTACCGGGTCTCTCCCGGGGTAAAGCGGCAGTGCCGTGGCGTTCACCCCCCCCCACTCCAACTAGCGCCAAGGATAAAGAAAGAGTAGAGCTATACCTCTACTCCCCCACTCGGCCTTCATGGCCTGTTCTAGGGTGAACTTTACCTTCACCTTTATCTCGGATGGAAGCACGATTTACGTGTCACTTTCAACCAAATATTTCATTAGTACTACGAATGCCGTCACAGGTTGATCTTGTTTTTGAACTTATTTTTTGCACTTGTAGAGCCGGCTCCTCTTGTTCCGCTGTACCGTCACGCTCACTCTCTGCTTGTCCCAATTCTTCCTCATACGCCTTGCCTTTTTCGTCAAATTCTAGATTTGTGACAGTGATGTGAAGATTCAGTCCCCACCAAATAGCGGTTCCAAGTTTTTCAATTACAAACACAGTTTTTCTGTTGTTCAGTTAGCATTGATAGATGCTCATTACACATTTACAGTCGTAGATATAGGATCGTATGGAAGAAACAGCGATGGAGGGATTTTTGTACATTCAAAATTTGGAAAATATTTCGAAACTCATCTAGGCATTCCGGAAGATAAACAGCTTCCCGGAACATTATGCTTAGCCCTTCATGTTATTATGGGTGACCAGGCTTTTCCTCTGAAAACTTACTTATTGAAACCTTACCCAGGATCGCAGAGCAAATGGGACAATGAGAAAAGCATCTTCAATTATATGCTTTCCTGATCCAGGAGAGTGGTGGAAAATCCATTTGGAATATTAAGCCAGAAATTTCAAATTTATCAGAGGACCTTACAATCATTGGCGGTGAATGCAGACAACATTATTTTTTTTTGTGACTTATATTTTGCATAGTTATCTGAGAGATCAAGGTGTAGGCCTAAGTGATATGGGAAGATCTGCAAATGATCAAAGCAATCTCACAAAAATACCAAAACAAGAAGGTAGTGACCAATGAAGTGCTTTTGAAGTAAGAGACAAATTTGATATATTTGTTAACTGCAACTGGGTAGCCACCCGGTGGCAGTAGTACAGTACACATTTATACACAAACAATACAAAGAACGACACAAAAAAACAATACATAGAACAACACAAAAACTTGGGAAGAGTGTGGGCCGTGCCCCGCCTTTGTTGGTTTTACCCTGGCATTTGCATTACAACTGAGGAAAAAGCACGGAAAAACCTCAGTCAGGGTAGCCGAAGAGTGCCAGCTGGCACGATGAAGATACATAAACATACAATAAGAATACATAGACATAACAATAAAAATACATAAATTACATTATTAAACAGGAATACAACCATATATACATTCATAAAAAATAGAACCTAAAGAATATGAAAGAATGTGATAATAGTAAAATACATATAAGCAGCAACTTCATATTGTCTATATGTCTTCTAATAATGTTGGACACCCTATTACTAATACCATCACTACACTGCAACACTTCGCTACACTTCACCCAACTACACTTCACTACACTTATCGACACCACTTCCTCTCATTTACACTTCACTACCCTCTCATTTGGCTTAACTAATTTACATTTCGTATCGTTCTATTTCACCTCACATCACTAAACTAGACACAGTACAGTTTTCACTTCCAAACTTATTTCCATAATAAAGAATCCCTTCACTGCCCTAAAGAACCTCTCACCATTTCACTTCACTTCACTTTTTATTTTTTTTTTCACTTATTCTATCAACCCTTCACTTCACTTTACTATGCTACTCATATCTACAACTCACTTCCCTTCACTTTTTACTTATTATCGCCTTCACTTCCCCTCACTGGTTTTCACTTTCCTAACCCTCGTTTTGAAAATATGCGTTTTACCGTGGGAAGTCCCTACCGCCACTTCAGGTAACTTGTTCCAGTCAGTAATGGACCTATGCACAAAGGAGCATTTCCCGATGTCTGTTCTTTGTTTTCTGGCTCTGATTTTCCAATAATGATCGACCCTACTTAAGTAGCTTGGCGCCTGTAACATATCCCCTATCGCTTTCCATGCCCTCTCACCGATATAGGCTTTGTAGAGTGCACACATGCGTGCTATCTTCCTACCCTGTGCCAAAGATTCCCAGCCTGAGCCTACCGAATGATGCGCAAATTTAGCAGCTTTATTTTGTACACGGTATAAAGCATTTATCTGACATTCCCTGTATGGATCCCAGCACGCCGCCCCATATTCGAGAATGAGACGTACTAGTGACGTATAGGCTAAACTTGTATTTTTATTTCCCTTTTTTACAATACACATTACGAAATGTAGTGCCCCCCAGGCTTTTTGAACAATGTAATTTACCTGATCAGGCCAGCTTAAATCACTTCGTATGATTCCCAAATATTTGCAACAGCTAGCTTCAGGAATCTTTTGGCCTCCAAAGGAAAATTTAGCGGATCCTTCACCCGGGCTTTCGCGAAGCTTAGTGTCTTACTTTTATTCGGATTTATTTTAATTTCATTTCCTTCCGCCCAATCCCCCAATCTATCCAGATCTGTCTGTAATTTTTCTACTTCCTTGATATTTAATATTTTCCTATAAATTATACCATAATCTGCAGAAAGTCTAATTTTTGATTCGATGTTTCTCCAAATATCGTGTACGTAAGCTACGAACAAAAGTGGGCCCAAAACGCTCCCTTGAGGTACACGTGACGTCACTCTAACTTCCTCTGAATAATGTCCCCTACTCTAACTCTCTGAGAACGATCTATCAGAAATTCCCTAATCCATACGACCACCCTTGAATCCACGCCCGAGGCTGTGAATTTTTAAGCAGCCGGTCATGAGGGACTAGATCAAAAGCTTTCGAAAAATCTATTGTAATCGCGTCCGGCCTGGCTGCTTCATCTGGGAAGTCTGGTATGTCCTGACAAATCTTTAATAGTCCGTATGGATCTGTGCCTTAGCAGAATAAAAGAGTGCAATGTTAGGCTAATCTATAATAATTAGTTTTTCTTTCCAGACTCTGTCACTATATTTCTTATAAGACATGTCATATAATTCCTCACATTTAAGCATCAATTCTATTAATTTTTCATCAATTTCTGAAGACAAACAGGCAACACTCGTTGCAAGCAAACAATCGAAGTGTGGTGGAGGAGACATAAGACTGTTCACATTATCGGAATCTAGCAGGTACAGACCGGTCCGGACCCGTTCCGTCACGTCAAACATTCTCGCTCAGCAACGGCAACGGGACGGAACTGAGACGTGACGGAGACGTTCCTGTCAAAGTGAACATCTCCGTTTAATTACACATGAGAAAATTTTACTGAACGGCGACGTTCCGCGACGGAACAGAAACGTGACGTATGGTGTAAATCGGCCCTTATGTAGAGAAGTGTGGGGCAGCCGGACGGGCAACAGATGCCAACAGGGCGCATGCGCATTACACGCTGGATACCTAAGGCTATAAACACACTATGAGAATATGTTACCTTCATTGCTATTCTACATCAACAATGGTCACGCGAACGCGCCTCAATATTACGCTATACGTACATTGTCCGTCTTGCTATAACCGAAAAGGCGTGTTTACTGCGCAGTACGAGCTGGATCTTTAGGTATGATTCAGGTAAACCTTGGTGTTTGAAGGGAGTTAAGAACGTATGTTAAGGTCTAGCATTGATCTACTGTTACACTCTCTTATTTGTATCTTGCAGCACCAGTTCTACTGCTCGTTATGTTTCTTGTCGGGTGTTGCCCTTTGACCTTGACAGCTCGCGGCCTGGACGATCAGCCTGTTTGAACTCCCGGAATGTATTTTAGTGTAGCACGACCGAACTTGCCAGATAACGGGTAGTCTTTATTCGGCACAATCCGAGTACTTGCACAGCACAATTACGTTATCTGGCTGGCAGTCAGACAGGCAGGCAGGCAGGCAGGCAGCACACGAGGTTAATCGACTCACCGCTACAAACGGCTCACATAACTGCTTCATGCGCATCGCGTGCGCTCTGCAAAGGACCGGAATTTCCGGCGGGCAGCCCCACAGTTAACACTTAAGGCCCGGGCTACACTAGAGACTGGTTGCCTGCATACAGTTTTGTCTTAAGAGCACGGGCAAGGCGAGACACCACAAGGCATGACTGTTATGTCGTGATACCCGCGCACACTGGAGTCACGATAGTTTACTGTGGTACAGTGGTACCATCGTGCAGCTCTCAAATGTCAGCTCGATGACTTCATGAGTCGAAACGCGTGTGAGCATAGCGTGAACAAGTCAGAAGGTAACTGACTACCAGGTGTGTCGTTGAATTGCGCTGCAAAATGGATCTCATGGAAAGTGCGGCGGTTTGTGCTCTTGTTCTTCGGATACGGAAGAAGAAAACCAGAAGACGGTACTGGGTACATCCCATTTACAGCTGCAGATTGTTAAAAGGAAAATTCTACACCTTGTACGAAAATCTACGTGAACATCCCATTAATTTTTTTTCATACTTCCGTATGAATATATCAACGTTTGATGAGTTAATAAGATTAGTAGGGCCAGCTGTGAGCTACCAAAACACCAACTTTCGGTTATGTATACCACCAGAAGAGAGAACAGCAGTAACTATTGGATAAGATTTTATTATTTTATAAGTTATTGTAATATTTTAATTATATCAAACCAAATATTTATTAAACTTTGATTCTGGAGAGGAACTAGGTGCATTAATAGGGTTGCAAACAGTAATGAAGGTCAACACAGCAGCTATTTTAAAACGAAAATAATTCGATTCCATTACAGTTCAAAAGAACATCTTACATGGCCACAGAGCGTAGGAAGGGTACTACTGTTGCATTATGCAAAGAACACAATTCGAAACACACAATATGTGAGAACATGATCTTTTGTAATTGTATGAAATTCCAGCCTTCTATGTCACAGCCTTCTTTATAATTGGTTTGTGGCATGAAATAAAAGAAAAAATAATGCATATACAAATATTCTTTCC
>Ga0268261_10000998_pt1 | contig 19002 bp, 14 predicted proteins | sample TergutNc150P1_FD_190353 | JGI IMG/M metagenome (GOLD analysis project Ga0268261, IMG submission 190353) | Nasutitermes corniger P1 segment gut microbial community from laboratory colony in Florida, USA - Nc150 P1 (SPAdes) (version 2) | ecosystem: Host-associated > Arthropoda: Insects >...
ACTTCAATACATACCCCTGTTGTGCTGTGATGTTGGGTTGGTCTCTGAATTGTGTCTCACAGCCGGCTGTGTATTAATGGACCTAGCGAGCCCGGCCGTCTCAGGGACGTCTGTGTATGCCAATGGATTAAATCCCATTTCAGCACCCAACTGACTTTCCCACATTATTTGACTTTTTATTTTTTGTTGCTTGTCGGGTATATGTGCATGCATGTAAAAATATTCATGTGAAATCTGTCTCAACTGTAATCTGAAGAAATCACACTAAAATATATGTAAGGAACCATATACAAACCATCAAAAAAATATTCTGCAACAATTTGGTCGTCTGTTATTTTCTTCCCTTTAAAATTCAACTGTTCAAGATCTAGTTGAATGCCAGATTCATTATTGATTTTTGTCTTCAAGTCATGGAAAGTATCTTCAGGCTTTACATCAATTGTGATGCTCTCACCACTCACATTTTTTAATATTATCTTCATGCTGAAACAATAAATTTCTGACTTACAACTGTGTAAGATTAATAACATCAGTATTTCTTGCAGAATGTGGTTTTGTGAGCAGCTGTATTAAATGTCTGGCACAGAATTTCACACAAATATGTGACATCACTTTAATCTGTACTGAGTGCCTTTCCCCTCAAGCTGGTGCAACCTGTCTGAACAGGAAGTGTGCTAGAGTTAGAACTGCTCAACTATACACCACATTATTACCAGCACTTGCACACAATAAAATGACAATGAATGCTATATAACACATGGAAATACCTAAACCACACATACACGCTCCATGCCAAATCCTCATCACTGAAAAATTTACCACATTTTTCAATATAATCAGAAACAAGGACTAGAGCCAAACAACCCAAGAATCAGAGGCAGCATACAACAAAACAAATGAATAGCAATGTAACCTAACCTAACCCTACATAGTCAGGAGAATCAGAAGCCAAGGAAAATAATTAAACAACTGAAGAGCAACCTTACCTAACCTAAACTAACCTAACACTGACATGAAAATCAGAAGCAGAGGGGAATAATGAAACAAGTGAATTAAAAGCTAAAACACAATCAATGATGCTAATGCCATTCGCGAACAATCACAAGAACATGACACTACTAATTATAAAATGTTGAAGGTGAAAACCTGAAATAACTGAATTACTACCCACAACACAACCAATGATACTTACACCATTAGTGTGACAATCACAAAAATGTGAAAGTACCAACCATACAATGTTAAAATTGAAACACGAGTGGTGTGTAACTATTGGAGTAGAGCCCTAGTGTTATTTTCACTGAAACTTAGGCTTCTACAGGGTGAATTACATGCAGTTTGCTTCAATTTACAAACTAAGGCCATATGTCAACAAGTAGGAGACTCGTTAAGTTACTACATCCATATGACTGCCAGCAATTAATAATTCCAGAGCTCTTTGAGTATTATATTTATATTCATTCTTTCAACCCTTTAAAGACTAATATCAATCCAAATAATATTAAAAATTCAGTTCGTACCTCATGGGAAACAAACTGCATCTCCATTATAAAGCTAAACTTGCTACTGTCGCTTAGGGAAATAATCCGTTTACTGTGGGCACCACAGAAAATGCATAAATACACTCAGTACAGAAAATAAAGAGCATCTAAATGTTAAATATGCTAGTACCCACAGCAACTACTGCAACTTCAAATGGACAACACATTAAGGCCATTGTAACCTCTCACTTACTCTCCATTTATCTCAAACCACTGCACTGGCACTGTCACAAAAAAGAGGGGGATGCTACACAGCCTCAACAGCTGACAGCAGTATTACATAACAGTAAAAAAATAAACAACTGAAATTGTTTGATAAACTCAGCAAGTTGGCAGGCAAAATTTTCTGATGGTACATACCGTCTGATTATGATTTGTTGACTATAATATAATGACATGCCATGTTTACACTTTTGTGCATTCTGCCAATGCTAGAAGAATGGAAAACTAGTTTTAGTTCTTAACCAAGGATCTTTGGGTCCCCTACAATGTACCATGTTTTACTTTATGGCTCTGAATATAAAGAATCACAGAACACGACATGTTTAGTCATCTCTTACCATCAGTCATACGCTCCACATACTAAAGATGTAATATTAGAACTTTACTTGCATCTGTGTATGTCAATACACAACATGCTTGGGGGAGAGAAAAAAAAAAGCCATGTAGAATGTATGAACTTGGGAGTGACAAGCAGCAAAACGTGCTTCACAGTATGTGACCTTTACATCCTACTGTTACCATGCACGGAACAAATGTTTCACTGCATTTATTTATTTGTTCCTCCAACAATCCACAGATCCATGAAGGAAAGAAAACCAGTTGGATATAGAACATATCAAGATAACACATACACATGCATATAACAGTACACAACAAAAAATCGGGTACACACAGTGGAGTCGGCATATGGCCAGCCCCAGGTCCAAAACAATAAATCACCATATATGTTATATATACTAAAATACTCATTACAAAGACAGATAAAGTGGGGTATTAATACTGACAGATCAATTAAAAACATAAAAATTCCTATAAAATAATGAATGTGAAACATTAAAAGACATTAATCAGTGTTTCAGTAATTGGCATATATACATAAATATAGCTCATTACACATAACAAGTCTTAGAGTTACATTACGATACAATTTAAAAATGTTAAAATGATACAGAAAATACAAACACAACAGAACTCCATTTATCTGTATTAATTGAGATGATGAGCCATCCGGATATGCAGAAAATCTGAATAATTGAATTTTTCTTTGAAAATAGGCTGTAGTGGTGGTTTAAAGTGGAAAAAAATTTCTACGAACAGCTGTTTCAGGCTACATATTTATTTACATACAAATTAAATATTTACACATAATTCCTTACATGTATTTAACAAATGGGGAAAAACTTAAGCCTTAAAAAGGTGCAGTACAATTACAGTACAAAAGTGTTTACCCGAAGGGCCAAGCCGATCTGGACAATTGGTGATCCGGATAACCAATGTCCGGATATGTGGAGTTCTACTGTAATTGAAAATGATTCATTAAACATGCAAGGGGTGTTATAAAGAGAGTAAACAGAATAAATGAATTAGAAAATAGTGTCACCATTAATCAGTATTAGAACTGATGACATTAACACTAAATTAGTATAAAAGAGGTACCCCATACATTCAGTATATAAAATATATGTATGCATGTAATTACGTTAAAAGGTGAAGCAATCCCATTACAGGCCTGGACAGGCCCAGAGGGTTCCAGGGGGTTGAGGTTCCCAGATTTCAAGACAACTGGAACATGAAGGTGGTAAGGTTGTCAGCCCTACGCACTGGCCGCCTTTACCACCAGGAAATATTCCTGGTACTCATTTCTGTTAGAGGCTGAGTCAACCCCAGGGTCATAGTGTGGCCAGAAGGATTATGTCAATAAAAAATTCCATTGACACCATGGGAAATTGAACCCGCGACCTTCCAACTTGTAGCGCAGTGCCTCAACCAACTGTGCCACTGCGTGCCTCCAGGTAATTATGTTACAAAGCTTTAATTAAGATTTGAATGAAAATATTCATCTAGAGAGCAGGCAGTACGTATGCAGAAAATTTTTCAGAGTTGGTTTAAACTGCTTAGAATTATTAGACAGAGACTTAATATACGAAGGAAGATTACTGAAGACTTTAATGCCTAAGTAATAGACACCTTTTTGACATCATGTCAAACTGGGTAGAGGTTGGTGAAGATTAAGAAGTCGTCTAGCATTCATGCTATGAATCTCCAAGTTTAATAAGCAACAGTCTTAATTATTATTCGGAAAGAGGAAAAGAAAATATAAAAATTGACATGGAAGAGGTAAGATTTTAATTCCTTAAACACTCTCCTGCAAAAGGCTCTATTTTTACAGCCTAGAATAATTGCAATTATATTCTATTGTAACCTAAAAACCCTTATGCTATATGAACAATTCCCCAAAAATAATAGTTCATAATTCATAACACAATGAAAATAGGAATAATAAACCATTCTCAAGAGATGTGGCACATACGGTTTCAGAGATCTCATTACATGGCAAGCTGTGCTTATGTTAGGTATAATACAATGTTTTTATCAAAATAAACAACTAGTTTAAAAGTAACTTATTATCAATAAATTTTGACAAAACCCATTTTATACAGTTCACAACTAAAAACAGTCATGCAAATATTTTATTAAAAAAAGAAAACCAAATGAATAATACTTACAACACAAAATTTCTCGGATTAATCGTTGATAGTTCCCTGTCTTGGGAAGTCCATATTGATGAACTAACTGCTAAATTAAACAAAGCAAGCTATGCAACGAGGCCGAATGAACCATCCATGTCTTCAGAAGTATGAAGGAGATATAGTTTTCTTATGTTTACTCTATTACATCATATGGCATAATTTTCTTCTCATAGCAAAATTATATTCAAATTCAAAAAGAATAATTAGAATTATTATGGGTTCTAGTAGCACAGATTTGTCATAGATTTTTTAAAAATTTGGAAGTCTTGCCTCTCCAATTTCAGTATATATTTTCTTATTTGTTGTTAAGAATAGAGAATTGTTTAGATCTAATTCTGATGTACAGAACATTAATAAAAGATATAATTCTAACTTATATTTACCCACAGCAAATTTAACAGTATTTCAAAAGGGAGTTTATTATTTTGGAATTAGAGTTTTTAACAAACTTCCATCAACTATCAAGGATTTATCATATGATGTAAAACAGTTTAAATTAGCCTTAAAAAGGTTTCTTCTTTGATTGGTAGGAGGAATATTTGGATCAGAGATAAATTACGCATCTTGGTCGTTTATTACTCTGTATTTAATACAACATTTAAATAAAGTATTTTTTTAATTACTACTATATTAGAGGCTCTTATATTCTTATAACACAGATCATAATTTTAATTTTAATTCCAATTTCAATTATTGCTGGTCTAATGTATATATATTCTCATTCACTTTTACGTATTGTTTTATTGGTTTGTTAAGCTACTGGCTATGGCAATTTCTTTATTTTGAAAGTATTATGTATACATTTGACAATTTGATTATTCTATATCTAAGGATCTATGGAAGGTGAAGTGAATAAACTGAATAAATAGAGCTTTGAGTGACGTTGGGCCTGCACATATGCTTTATTTAACTTGTTCTTTATTATATAGGTGAGCAATGTTACTGTGGACATATACATCTGGATATTTTCATGCACAAATCCTTTTGGGACAAATGATTTTCTGGACGCAACGCACGAACTATTTTAAGTGCGAAAACGAAAATAATCACAATTTAATTTGAAATATCTAATACTGAAGGCTTTCTACAAGAGCTCGTCATGGATTACATAATTCAACATTAAAGTGTCATTCCATTTGTCTGAACATCAAATCACACACGGCGTAATCAGCAAACCATGGCTACGACACGAGACAGCTCAATCAAACAGCCATTTTTATCGAGTGTACAAAATAAACTTTTTTACAAAGTGTCTTAGAAGCCGTGAAAATGCCGCGAACATTCTACTGTACCCCAAAACAACCATTACTTTAAAGATTCCATGCAATGTATACCATACCTTTAGGGATAAAATTGTTACAGGTGCTATATTGGACACCATCAAACCGCAATTTTAACTCTCTTTTAACATCCAGCACTTACGTATACAGCGAACCATCGCTTAAAATATGAACTCCACATCACTGAACCGTGGAACGCACACAACGCAACGCACATGATCACCGAATACAGCATTACTGAATGGATAAATTTTTCATGTCCTTTTTCGGACGAAGCTGTTGAGACGTTCAAATATTAAAAATTTCGTTATTTAGGGAAGCTTGTAATTTTAAATACCAAACATATCGCTTATACGAAAATATTGTCGTATCTCTCTTTGCGCTCTGTCGTACAGTTGGTCAGTGGCAAATAGTCGTCTCGAGCATAGTTTCCCAAAGAAAAGCTGCCTCGAGAACACAACCAGTATCGATCGCTAATTTTATGATTCGAGTAACAATGGTGTGCATCGACACCGGTGATCTGTACTCGAACGTAACAGCATGAGGTCTAAAACATTAAATGAAATTACAACACTGATTGCAACTCAGCAGGTAGACGAATCCTCATGGATTATAGAAACCAAGCGTGCTCAAATTTAAACATACCGGTTCTCCAGTACTGCCCGTAGCTAGTCAATATGCTGTTACACCTAAAAGTATGATCATACATGGATCACTAAATTTTAGACCTGTAGTTATGAATACATGCTTTTTTTCTAGCCTGATATATAGACTGTAGTATAGGAAGGCAAGTAGACAAAATCTTGCCATAAATTGTGGCCACCTAAGTCAGTAAGGGGTGGTCCACGTATGTTCATTTTGAAGTGACTACGGACAGGAGAGCCACTCCAGAACAATTCGTTACTTCAAAACCTCGATGGTTATTACTAGTGCTATCACTTATGGATATCTCGGAAGACACGGCCATAGCATAAGTAATGGGCCTCGGTAATTTTAAATATGATAGCCTCAATCCTGTCTCCTATTCAGTGTGTACCGGGGGCTCTTTCCCAGGGGGTAAAGTAGCTGGGGCGTAAGGCACACGACTTCCCTCCATCCAGGGCAGAGGTTGTGACTGGAGTTACACTCCTCACACTGTACTGCATGTACACATACTTTTACCTTCACTTTTATCCACCGTTCTATAGAATTAAACCTATTTGCAGTAAGCCCTACTAGATTTTCTCAATCCAGTTACATAGTAAATCAAAGCAGTAACCACACCCAGGAACCCATCTGCTGCATTTGTCAGTCTCAACTTCCCTGCATTTTGAATATTTCTACTTTACATGCATCCACAGCCACCTAGGCTACTATGTATGGGTAAGTAATATTTCATAAAACGTCATGTTACCGACATCCAGGACTGAACTGGATTTTTTCACAGACTGCCCCATATGTAAAAGGGACAAAACATTAACACAGGTACAGCAGCCTACATGTCACTGGTATAAAATATTAATATGGTGTCATGTTAGACAGCTAAAGAGAAACCAAAGAAACTGCATGACTACAAGTTGGCGCTTCAGTGTATCATGGTTGTCGTAGACATGTAGAATGCAGATGGGCACAGAAATGCATACTGGGTACAAATGGTTGACATAATCAAGTACTTATCAACACACTTCCATATTCAATACAACAATTAAATTAGAAGTTATTTTGTGTTAGTCATGTTATTAAAAGAGGAAAAGTGTTATGCTGCAGCAACTTGAATCTCTTAATGGGATGAAACTTTCTACTACCAAGTAATTTGTATGTCAGTACAATTTTAGGTTCCTTGCATGCCATCTTTATTTTATAGGACAATCTGGAAATTATATGTGGGGTGTACATAGTGTATAAAATAAAATATATACATTACTTAGACTATTACATTTTTTTTATTGCCTGGAAATGGCCAACTCAGCCAAAACATCTTGTAATAAGAACTGATAATAAATTTTAGTTGTGAATTGGTGGGTTATTTTTAATACAGTTTATATATCAGCACAATGGGATGTACAGAATAAAGGGAAATGTACTGATTAAACAACTACATTGCACCTTTGGTAAACAGCAGACCAGCTGCAAGTGCCACAGGGCTGTACATGAATATCATAATGGATATTCTTGTGATGGTTTAACCAGCCCTCATAATTTTCAGCACTGTACTACACATTAGCTAAACTTGTCATTTGACTCCAGACAGTTAATTTAAGGTGTCAGGTTCTCACAGCTGTGTAGGTGAAGATTCAAGTCTCCTGGAACTTTTTGCCATGTCAGCTGGTGGTCAGTTACCAATGTTTTGATGAAGCATAGTACCTTCAGCTTCAGGGTGAACCAGTACCAAGGAGACCTGAATCTTAAGGAACATGCTGATATAAACAGAAGGGTCAACTTTTGGAATCTGGAAGGAATATATAACATGAAATCATAATCAGGAATGGATTTTTTTTATACTCTGTTATTCATTTTAATTGTACAACAGTAGGAATTAAAAAAAACCCCAATATGAATATTACACTATGCAGGCTGGTCATCACCCTTAGTTGTCCTGGTGTATATTACCTGCGCATGGTGTTTGATCACCTGTTTGATCAGACCTACAACAAAAATTCATTATCTAGTCACTGCACATATATCCAGCTAATCCACTCTTCTGCAATAAAAAATAAGCCAAATGTTTATAATGACAAAAATCACCTCCATCTAATGCCAGACAGGGCAAAGAATGAATGGAGCTTCTGCTCCTGGTGTGTGTCTTCATGGCAGGTACAGGAACAACCCTACCTTTTGTTTTACACATTATGAAACAGACAGTACATTTCTGGTTGTGACATTCACAAACCAAATTTTTCCAGACAATGACTATGGCTGTTTCACAAACCTCACAAATTCAAATGTAGAGGTAAACTGTCCTTATGCACACCATGAATGCAGGAATGGAGGTCACAGTTCCAATCATTCTTAATGTCAGCACCAGACAGATGTACGCAGTCAGCTTCACACCCTCAATGCTTTACCTCCAGGGCAAGAGCCCAGGTACATACTGAGTATGTGGCAGGGTGGGTCTGCACACTTTGCCCCTGCTGGAAATAAAACCACAACTCCTTGCTTGTCCAACCTCTTGCCCACTGACTACAGTCCATAGGCTCCATGTGACACTGAAGTCTCACCGAATGACTCAAATACTGCCACCAAACACAGTTCGGCATACTCGACAACAACATAAAGCAAGACATTTTCACACAAAATAGTATTCACAAATTTCCATTTATAGCACTTAGTGTTGCTTCAAGAATATTATTTCTGCACAAATCATTTCACTTTCGGACAGGCAGCTGGACCACGTGGCCTGCGCACATTAATACATCTAGATGTTCAATGTAAAATGTAAGAAATACATAAATTCCTCTGAAACCTTCAGAGACACAAAAGAGGCAGATATCACAACCATTTAAAATGAATTCTGCATCTTTCAGTTCACCAAACATACTACAAATCTTCTAACACAAGACTCCTTAACTGTCATGTGAATTTGTGTGTGTATGGGTGGTTACTATCCCAAACACAAGTGATGCCAATTCTTCTAGTGCAACTGATCATTTCCATCTGCAATGACAGATGTACAGGTCATGGAAAAACTCCATGCCCAAACTATATGAGGGGACAGGAGGGACCCACAACAAGGATTTATCATCAAGCAACTATATCTTGGACATGTGTCCTTGCAATGCCACAGGGGTTCTGATTAAGGTTGGAAAATAAGCAAAACCACTTAAGTATTCTGAAAAAAAGTTGTAATTTGTTACCAATTGAGACCAGAGGTTCAAACGTTCAGCCACCGATCTTGATACACAGCCAACAATGACGCAGCCATCAATGACGGCAAGCCGCTCAACCAGTGTGCAGGCCAACTGTTTCTCATACTTCTTGTGGCATGCTTGGAGAATCAGAACCTCACAAGTGTTGTGTGCTGTAGTCAAATCAACATCAACATGGAGTGTTCACATGGGCTGAACTGCCAACATTCACTTGGTGAATGGTGCAGTGTATGGCAGGGGCAGGGAAGCATAGAGGGTTTATCACAAGCGTTTTCTGAACAGTGCGTGTGCCCAGATTATTGTACGTTTGCTTCTGTTGACCATCACCTATGGGAAACAGGTACACTTGCTGTAAACAGGGCAAGGATGATTAGTTCACATGCTGCAATTTGATGAGGATGTATTGCAGTGTTTTGAAAACAATCCCTCCATCAGTATCGTTGATCATGCAGTTGGTGTGAATTGTCATCTTATGTGAAATGTTGATGGCGAGCAGCAGTTCTAGCCTTTCCATTGGCAGAAGGTGCAGGCTATAGGTCCCAACAATTGCCTTTGTCGAGATCAATTTGTGGGCTGACTTGTGCACAACAGTACAAAGAAGCCAACTTTCCGGCAATGGTGTTGTTCATGGATGAGGCCTGCTTCATTTGGGAGGGATTTTCAACGGCCATAATGGCCATGTTTGGGCAGAAGCAAACCCCCATGTTGCATCTGTTCACTGCCACCAACAATGGTTTGTGGTAATGTTCTGGCAGGCATTATGCATGACTATTTTATTGGGCCTTACTTGTAACCATGACGGCTCAGTACACAGACTTACCGAGTTTTTCTGGCCAAAAAGCTACCAGAAATGCTGGAGGAAATTCCTTTGGCACTCACGACAAACATGTGGTTCCAGCGTGATGGGGCTGTGGCTCATTCTGCATGTCAGGTCTGAGAACATCTCACCGCCACTTACAACGATTGGTGGATTGGATGGGGTGGGCCCGTGGCTTGGCCTCTTTAAGTCACCAGACCTTACACCAACTTCCTATGGGGCCACATTAATGCCTCGATTTACACGTCACCAGTTAACTTTGAAGAGGATCTTATTGCCCGTATTGTGGAGGTGGCAGCAACCCGGCATTTTTGAGGGCACATGTCAATCTCTGCTGCACTGTCATTGGCTGTGTATCAAGGTGGGTGGCCATGTGCTTGAACATCTGCTCTAATTGGTATGAAACATAACTTTTTTTTCCCCCCCCAGATCCTTCAGTGGTTTTGCTTGATTTCCAACCCTAGACAGACCCACTTTGATTGTCCGTGGGACTGCAAGGACACACGTCTGACATACAGTTGCTTCATAATAAAGCTTGGTTTGGTCCCTCCTATCACCTCAAAAAGTTTAGGCGTGAAGTATTTCCACATCCTGTACAGAAAAAATCCATCACAACTCAGAGGTTTTTATTATTAGTATATGGGGGTTACTACATATATTGTATCTACAAAGAAACATTAAACAACAATCAACTTAATGATCAAAACACCATGGAACAAAATGCCATCTTCGAAACTTACTGCAATCAGACCACTAGCAAAATTCGTACTTCACAAGCAAAATTACTACAACTTATCAGACAGCATATGTTCACCCCCAATCCCCACTTTAACATATAATATGTTTCATATCTTATATATTAATTGGATTTAAAATTTTCAAGCCTACTTCTTACACAGAGAGAAAATAATATTTAACAATAAACTCACTGAATAAATATCATGAAATACAACAAATTCATCGTTAGAACCTTATTCCGACTAAAGCCTTAAAACAAAAGATACTCACCCAAACAACCCACAATAGCAGATCTCCATCACTAAACTACAGAGTTTACCCATAATTCTCACTCAATTCAGAGTTTTTTCTCAACTAATCCGGTAAGTTTAAAATACGAGGGCAGTCCATAAAGAAACCGAACTTTTTTTGTTTTTAATTTATTGCTTCACATACAACTTAATCAAATTTGTCTCCTTCATAGTACTCCCCTCCACTCTTGATACACCGCTCCCAACGTTTTTTCCAGTCCTGAAACGCGCCCTGGAACGTGTTTTGCAGGATGGCGCGAAGGTCCCATGGCGAATTTTCTTCTATCTGCTCTACCGTCTGAAATCTGCGACCTTTTAGTGAGGATTTCAACTTCGGGAACAAGAAAAAAATCCGCAGGGGCCAAATCTGGAAAGTAGGGCGGCATTGGAACGATCAAACAGCTCCTGACTCACTGTGACACGGTTCTCTTTTTTGTGCACCTGTCAGCAGACGCGGCAAAAATTTTGCAGCAGCACAACACATCTTCAGTTTGTCGGTCAAAATCAGGTGGCACGAACTTTTACAGGTTCCTACTTCTTAGGCAACTTCACGGATAGTTAGGCAACGATTCTGATGAATCACAGCAAGCACTTTCTCAAAGTGATCGTTGTCCATTGATGTGGAAGGCCGTCCAGATTTGGGGTCGTCTTTGATTGACGTTCTGCGCGGTTTGAAACGCTGGTACCATTTGTGATATTGCATACAGCTCAAACAGTCCTCTCCATAAGCCTGTTGCAACATCTGAAAAGCCTCCGCAAAAGTTTTTTCCCCAATTTGAAACGGAATTTGATGCAAACGCGTTGCTCCTTAAGATCCCTTATTTCTCAACTTGCAAAAAATTGCCGAGGGTGCTAAACACACACTCATTAAAGCGGTTGTGGCTCGATGACTAATTGACGTGGTGTGATGCTGCTAGTGTTAGAATAAAACTTAAAGTCCCTGCTACACAACACCACCATTGCGAGCATGCTGCGCATGCCCGTTGGCTCGCTATTTCAAAAGTTCGGTTTCTTTATGGACTGCCCTCGTACACCCTCTTTACTACATTAACATTACATACATTCCATATACTTTACACTCAAAATCTCCCAATTCCTTTTTAGGTTCTTTACTTCAAAGCCTATAATATATAAATCCAACAATGTATACATATCAATATAAAACACAACATATATAATTTGCTCTACATTTGCTCTTAAACCTTTTTACCTTCCTTCAGAAACCACCACATTACACATAATTTATAATTAAATTCTTCCAATTCTTTTCAGGTTCTTTACTCCAAAACTGTAATACAGAACCAAATTAACTAAACTTTTAAAACAAAACAACTCACAACAGCATTTCTACAACTCAAGATCTATACAGTTCATCCACAATCCTCACTCCACTAAAGTTCTTTCAATTATAAACAGGTAAGCTTAACGTACACCCTCTTTCCCCCACAGCAATATTACATACTTCCTGTACACTTCATGTTTTCTTCCAATTCCTTATCAGATTCGATACTTCAAAGCCTAAACGTATAAAAACCAACAGTGCATACATAACTTCAATATACACCGAAACATACGTAAGTCACTCCATGTTTTCTGTTTATATATTATTCCTTTCCTAGAAACCATCACATTATACATCAAATGCTTTCAATTATTTTCAGGTTCCATACTCAATAAGAGAATAGTATATATATATATATATATATATATATATATATATATATATATATATACACACACACACACACACACACACACACACACACACACACACACACACACACACACATATAATATACTATTCTCTTATCGAGCACAGAACATTTCACCTACCAAAAAATTACAACTGCAATGGAAAATCAACAGACTGCACAGAATAAAGAAGAAAAATATGCTCTCATCCACTTTCCACAAAATCTACAAAGGAGAAATGACATCTATACACACCCCAATTACCCTTCAACATAAACCGATTATTTGCACAAATGAGATCTTATTTATATATAACCCACTATATCTTTTTAATAATTATGGATATATGTATTACCTGAAGATGGTCCTATTGGACCAAAACATGCTGTAATAATCCACACACACATACTTGCAATAAAAACCTTTGAATTGTGACTGACAGATTCTTTTTATATATTTATTATTACACATTGGTATGAACTGATTTAAGACATCTGCACTGCTTCCTATTACTGTCAAAAGTATGCATTTACCTTTCTGTAGAAGTTCATCAAGAGCTTTCCTTGCCAGTGATCCTCGAACTTTCAGTCTCTCACTGACTACAGAGGGTGTGATCAGCTTGTATGATGGAACCTCCTTCAAGAGTTTGTCATATGTTGCTTTATCAAAGAGCACCTGGTTGTTCAACTTGTCACGAACTTTTCCCTTTGACCACTTCTACATAATGTAAAAGGAAAAAGGCCTCAGCAACAGTATATATTAATTAATGAGTGAAGTTTTAAGGTCAGTGCAGTTACAATCAGTCTCATTAAATCAGTTTTATTTTTGCCATCATCTTCATCTGGGCAACTGAGTCATCATGTATGGGTTACTGTGCATGCCTATAGTGAACTGTTCATTTAACTATCATGTAAGTACCTCATGACAAATGACTTTTGTACAGGCAATGTCAAATACAAGCCTCTGAAAATGCCAACAATGATGAATTTTGGATATAAAATTGTGAAATATGATAAGAAAGGTAATGTGCATCTTGTAGTGAAACTGGGAAATAGGGGAATGCTTCATGGGTCTGGCAAAAAAATTGCTTCATGCCCTGAAACACAGGTAGTACCACCATACACTGATTGCCTGAAAAGATGACGCTGGCTTGGCAATGAAAAATGCCAACAACAGTCAACCATCATAATGTTTTAGGATACACATACAGGATGTAGAAAAAAAAAATGTTAGCAACAATCATCAATGACATTTCTGAATCAACAGTAGAACACACTACGAACATACATCTCACCCCTTTGTAATTAACTGGCGTAAGTCACTTACCCACAACTTGGGATATATAAATATCAGGAATGTGTATGATATGCGTTTTCTGTATTCGAAGGAATTCTGCATAAGTTACCGACTCAAATTGTCGGCAATTAACACGCCTGCTTCAGCTCTTTTTTTATGTTTACCAATGTCGTACACAAAAGCTTCATTATTTATCCTACAACAAACCTTCTTTTTAGCCTTCCCTCCAGAACCTCCTTCCTTTTTCTTCTGAGTCTTCTGGGGTTGTTTGGATGACGATCCTTTCGAATCCTTCTTGGGGGGCTACCAACCAAAAACTCCGTATTAATATAAGGAACGTTTCCTTTTCTAGAACTAAGTGCTCACGATATTTTCTGACACATTACGCATTATAGGGCTGTAGTCAAACGTTGGCAAATACAAGTACTGCCATGCGAATGGCGTAGCAGTTACACGTGACACAACTTCTACAAACCAATTCCTATGCACCTGCACGTACATCATTCATATGAGGTAAAACGAAGCACATTCATTTTTACTTACAACTATATATGCAAAAGGCAATACTAAAAAATACACCACGTTATACCACAAAACATTTAAAACATTATTTTCTTTACACTTACCATGGCTGTGTACTGACTGCCAAAGGAAGCGGATGCAATAGTGCTGCACTCTGCCACAATGTGTGTGGATACATTCAGAAATAATGCATACTTGGGTAAATGCACTGTGGTGTGTATATTGCTGTATAATCTTGCACATAGCCATTATTGCGTCAAATAATTCATGCGATGTGCATGGAAGGAAAAGGATTGGAATTTATTTTACGACTGTTGAACAAAATACATTTTAATAGAATACTATACAAGACCCGTTTCTTACCTGGTTATGAGGCAGTTATGGATGCAAATATTACGATTGATAGTAACGTCGTTTAGTCTAGTATACGTGTACTGTAGTTTGCAAGGTTACTACTACCACAGGTCATCTAGTATACTACTACTTCGATAAACAGGATTAATGACTGCCAGTCCACACGGCATAACTTTCCAAACACAGTAATATTTATTTTTTGGGGGGTTTGAAAGCAGTTCTTCCAATCGGTTGCTAGTTTTCAGACCAGAAATACGGTTAACAGATCAATTCAAGCAACATTTACTCTGTCGCGAGCTCAGTGCTTTGGCGAGAAGAGGCTTAATGATGTGTGGTAGACATTTTTGTGGGAATCAATATAAGATTGTAGACACTGTTAAAGAAATTAATCCTACCACGTTTAAGAAATTAAGTTAGATATACAAACGAAGTAAATGCTTAATCAGTTATTGAAGTAATAAAAACTTAAGGATACCCTACGGAGCCTTGCTCAACAAGTAATTGGCCTGTAATCCTACGATTACTGATTACATGCAACTGTGTGACAAGCATATGTAGTGCACCCAATGATACAATATGCAATGAATGTAACGGGATGAATAAGATACATTACAATTCTTATAGCACTAGGACCGACTTTTAACGGAACATTTCCTCGATTGTCCACATTTTTTGTTCACTTTTGTTTCCATGTTGCATTTTGCAAATGAAAATCTGATATAAATTGGGTTGGATCTGAACACTTTGTTATTTCCTTTGTAGCAAAGGGAGGTTTATTTCCAATTACATGTAACAACATGGACACTATATAACACAGCAGGGACATCTACATACAATTTCGCACCGATACCTTAAGCACGAACCGTGTTCAATACTGGTAGGAAATCTGACACCGCGGCGCTACGTGTGCCAATATGGAGGAAGGGGCAGAAGTCGTGGGCAGGTGACGATACGTGTTAAGACAGTCGTTCCATCTGGATGAGAGTTTTTCCGAATGATTCGCAACGGCAACCAAAGTAATTGTTACAGAAAGTGTGAGTTAACAATCCCTGTATGTGGTGGTGGTTACCGTAAAAGCACTTGTTCTAAGAGTGTATTGCCAGTCATTGCATTAACAGTTAATTAAAAAGAAATGACCTTAGGTCGATGTTTAATCTGTGTTAAGTTCATGAAGCACCTCAGAAATGGAAATATGAGTTCAAATTCTCATTCGAATATAAAATGACAATAATATGAAAACATACATACTGGAAGCATGGTTAACTTTTGTGTTGGATGCACTACCTCTTATAATGCAACTTTGTTTTCACAGGAACATCATTAAACGGCCAGAATGATTCCTATGACACACAAGGATCCAGCTCGATCATTGGGATCACGAATCAAAGAAAAACTTAATGGTTGGATACGCTTGATATTCTCTGACCGCAACTCACGAAACTTGTTCCTTTTCTTGCTTTTGAATTTGTCATTTGCATTTGTAGAACTGTCATATGGAATTTGGACCAATAGTTTGGGCCTTATTTCAGATTCGTTCCATATGTTCTTTGATTGTACTGGACTTGTAGCAGGCCTTGCTGCATCTGTTATTACAAGATGGAGAGCAAATGATAAGTTTTCATATGGTTATGTACGTGCAGAAGTGTTGGCTGGTTTTGTAAATGGATTATTTCTCCTCTTTATTGCATTTTTCATTATGTCTGAAGCTGTAGAGAGGGCTATTGAGCCACCAGAAGTAAAACATGAGCGACTGTTTATTGTCTCAGTACTGGGACTTCTAGTAAACTTGGTTGGAATATATGCTTTCCAGCATGGTCATGGTCACTCTCATGGAGGAGGTGGTAGTCATGGGCATTCTCATGGAGGGGGTGGGCATTCACATCCTCATTCTCATGGTGGTTTCAGTGACCCCCATTCACACAGCCATGATTCAGGTGATATCACAGGCAGTGACTCACAGATCATGAAGGGCGTGTTTCTGCACATATTGGCTGATACACTGGGTAGTGTGGGTGTTATCATATCTGCTGTTATGATGCAGATGTTTGGGTGGATGATTGCTGATCCCATCTGTTCCATGTTTATTGCCATATTGATTGCACTTAGCGTCTTAGCACTTATAAAAGAATCTGTGCTGATTTTGATGCAGCGGCAGCCAGCAGCATTGGATGTTGCATTGCCACAGTGTTATCAGAAGGTGATGCAGTTGGCTGGCGTATATAGTGTTCAGGAGCCCCACTTTTGGACTTTATGTAGCGATGTGTATGTGGGGGCCCTTAAACTTGAAGTGTCAAGAGCATCAGATCCAAAGTACATAGTGAGCCACACCCATATGATATTTGCTGCTGTTGGTGTCAAACAGCTGTATGTTCAACTGGACTACGCTAACATGTGATCATGCCGTGACGCAGGTGACTACGTCTCCTTGTTGCATAGGACACTGCCAGATTTTCAGTGGGGAGTGTGTCACCACAGATGGCTGGTGCTAGTTCTTGGAGCAGCATGGTGCAAGGAAATGTTGATGCACCTTGCCCATATTCCCAGACACTGGAGATTTATGGGAGTGAAAGCTGCAAGGAGTGGCTCTGTGGTGGTGTGAATGATTAGCGCCCATTGACAGTATTATACAAGCCTGGTTCATCAGGAATTGTGTCCATTAATTACTTCAGTCCTATGGATGTGCATTCCATTGTGGTTTTATAAACTGTACCAAATGATTGTGAGAAATGTGCAAAAATAAATACTTCCAGAATACTTCCCAGTGCAAGATCTCCCAAGTATTTAACTTTAATTGCGATCAAATGATGTGGTCATATACATGTGCATTTGTATATAGTGAATCATAATTTAATATCCAAATGTTTGTTTACAATGAACCATTTATTTTATGTATGATAATTGATGCAGCTGGTTTTGCACATAACTATTTATGCATCACAAGTTAGTGCCTGGGAAATTTGGTTTAAGTTTTATTTTTATTTGCAGGTTTGTGGTTGTTTATGAAATAATTGTACATTTTGTTACTACTTGGAGTATATTTATGGAAGTACATAGATTATTTTGTACTTATGACAGAGATGCACATTTATTAGTCTTCTTGTGATCCCATGTAATCCCAGTCACAATGTCCTCAGTTTTACTGATGCAGAATGGAGGTGGCTTTGAGTGGAGATTGATAACAGTTGGCATAATGTCTTAGGATGCCATTTAATTGTCTCTATATTTTAAAACTTTAGTATCTACAGTATTAAAACACATTTTAGGTTTTTCATACCGTGCATCTTTCAATTAATTATATTAAGGATCACCAACAGATGTCACTTTTTGTAATATTTCTTTATTGTATGTCACAACCCTACATGTTTCGGGCCTCTATCAGCCCATCATCAGGGGTATCCCTAGCTGTTGTTACTTGCTGCCACTTGGTTCCTATAAAATATTAACATTTTAAATAGCATTATGTTAAAAATTGGGTTTAAAATATATTCTACATAGTACAGTATTAAAAATAATATACATGGAGTGGCATATGTTTCTGTTAGTCAACTAGTATTAATAATTTAACTGGAAAGTGATTTAAAATTAGCGTAAAATGTCTCCTATATGGTGTTTATAGTATAAAGGGTGACTATTTGGTTCTTGTGTTGGACCTGGAGTGGTACCTTATTAATACTACCGGTTAAAATGAAGAATAAGTTAAAACATCTACTATACAGAGTATGCTTTTTTACTATATAAGACTTGTTTTACGGTGTGGAGCCATTAGGGGTGTTTGACTATGATGTGTTCGGTCGGGATGTTTATGTGTATTGGTGTTAGTTATGTATGTTATATTGTTTATTTTGTTGGATTGTGTGTATAATTGTGTGTTATT
>Ga0268261_10000999_pt1 | contig 18989 bp, 8 predicted proteins | sample TergutNc150P1_FD_190353 | JGI IMG/M metagenome (GOLD analysis project Ga0268261, IMG submission 190353) | Nasutitermes corniger P1 segment gut microbial community from laboratory colony in Florida, USA - Nc150 P1 (SPAdes) (version 2) | ecosystem: Host-associated > Arthropoda: Insects > Digestive...
GACTGTGCTGCGTCGTTGTGTGTGATCTAGAAACATCAAGAATAGGTGCTCCATATATATATATATATATATATATGACATTAGTAGCCTAAGGGTTAAAATACTCAGTACTTCTAGTTGTTGGAAAAAAATATATAAAATGCAACATCTGGAGGGTAGCGGTACGCCCGTCCTATATATAGGACGCACGGTTCTTAAAGGTTAAATTATGCCTTCATGACATGCCCGGGGACAATTTACCTCTATAACGCGTGCACATGACGTATACCAGAAATGGCCAGCTAGAAGAGCTTCGAGAGCAGCTCTTAAGACTGCACCTTAAGAAAACAGCCACGCGTTAATTACATAAAATATTCAACCTATCTAACCAACTCTCCATGCACTAAAAATTAAACATATTCGACGCACTGTTTCCTTCCTATATATTTCGGCACTCCCGGTGTGTCATCATCAGGGAATACTTATGTTAACACAAGCAGCGCCTCCGAACTGATCAAATGCATAAAACACAGATGCACATCAGTTTTAGTTAAAACAAAGCAACGCCTCACAAAATGTTCAAAACGACAGAGAGTGTTTAAGCTCCATTTATGCTGTGCTAGAGGGTCCACAATCTTTACCGGAGAGTCAGTGAACGTCCAGAGGCCCAACTCGTAACCCAAATACGAGCAGAGTCCTGTAAAAGGGCCAAGAATAATATAAGTTATAGGCCGCTTTCGATGTAAAGTGAAAAAAAGATACCACAATCTGGAGTTAACATACGTGACGGAGCGATGTACGTATACCGTCTAACAGTAGAAGTCTACTGCCTGACAGGTCGTCGTGTATGTGTTTATATGGGTCCCCGGGGAGTGCCAAAACATGTAGGAAAAACACTGTGCATCGATTGTGTTTAATTTTTAATGCAAGAATAGTTGTTTAGGTTGAATCTGACATAATGCACGGTGCATTACAATATTAAAATAAAATATGATGCCTGCACCTGACAAGTTCTTACTGCTGTTCAACTAAAAAAGGTTGGTTTCAGTTACTCCTTTCTTTAGAAAATATTTTGAAACGCCGTTCATGGTCAGCCGCTTGTATGTATTATTCTTTTTTACAAGCAACTTTACGCAAGGCGCACCAGTGATGGGAGCCAGGTGCGTTGTGGCCACCCCTGACATATACTCTTACGGTCATTCACATCACATTACACTAATCTGACTTTAGATATGAGCAAAGTTATGCACAAAATAACCCTGCACTAAAAAAAATAACACTGATACGGCCTGTTAGCGTCTGGCATCTTCAAGGAAAGAACAAGGTTAAAATTATACGTCAGAACCAACCTAATCTACTGCTTTCGAATAAAGGTAATAACCCGTTATAAGTTTACCCCTTCCAAACAGCCAAACCGGCATTCAGTATCCGAGTTTTGTAATGCACGTTTGTCGGAAAAAGGAAAAAAAAATACGTATCTGAACAAGTGGTGTTTGCATTATGACAGAACGTCTTTCCATATAACACTTTCAGTAAAGATTTTTTGGGGGCCAAAACCCAAGTACCAGCTTACACGATATGGCCCTTTTTAATGTCACATTCCTTAAATGGCCTCATTTTGAATAACGCACGCCATTCATCACACTGTCACATCCACGCTGAAAGTACCGTCACAAAATTGTTTCCTGTAATGTTACAAGACCTTACATATACTTCAAATGGTGCGAAGTCAGAATCGATGTTCACTGCTAAGACAGCCAAATTTGCTACAGCATAAAATGTTCTACTTGCCATATGCGTTAAATTATTTATCACACGTCATAAATCAGGCTAGAGTACAAAAAACGGGTTTCAGTCCTTTGAAAGTAACTTAAAGTTGTCCCTGTACATGCCATAAAACAACAGGGAGGAGTGGAGGTATAGCTCCACTCATTCTTAACCTTGGCACGTGGGGGTAAATGGTCAGATTCGCATTCCGCTGGCATTAACTCCAGGGTAAGATACCCAGTACACATTAAACAGTAGGCTGGGTTGGTCCCAGAATAGTCTGAACGCTTTTGAGAAACCATGATTCTCTTGACAGCCAGTCCATAAATGACACGAAAAAGCTTGCATGTTAAAAAAAATACATAGGCATGGGTGCACAAATCCACTGCACCTGGCCGCGTGTTCAACTAGAGTTTGTACGGTGGCACCTAATATTTTCAGCGATCACTGCAGTTGATTTTCCTCTTATATTCAGAAATGTCGACCAGTTCACATTCACCAAGCAGAAGGCTCCAGATGACAGTAAAGTTCTCAGCTCACTTCAGAAGTGTGGGTTCTCAAGACGGAATTTGTCACGTGTCGCTTCTCCAGTATCTAAAGTCTTAAAGTGGCTTGTACACTGTTTGGGCATCTGTGGACCCCGGTGCATAAGCACAACAAAAACAAATCCAGTACTGCCCATCAGCAGATTCCAAAACTCTAGGCCAGGGGTTCTTAACCTTTTTTGTGCTATGAACCCCTTGGAGAGACTGGTGTAACCAATCTATAGACCCCTTATCAGAAAATGCACTTCAATGCTTAAAATAAATTACATATCTATGTATAAATCTATACTATAGATTGTAATACAAAGGAAATTAATCATACTTAAAGTTTTCAAATTTAAAAAAATTGCATATAATTTTTAAAATTTTTATATAAATTTATATATATATATAATTTGGTAATATATGTGCTTCTTTATTTATCTATTAAATTAATAACAAGATAATAAATAAATTTAAAAGAGAGGCAAATTGGAATTATATATATATATTTTTTAAAAAGATATTTCAATGTCAAGGAAAATGTATTCTGTGTACCTTTCTTACGCTACGATAATTTTAGATAGTAACATTTAAAGAAGTTAAAAACCGTTCTGGTGTCTGTCTACAGGCCATAAATTACTTTGCTGTCTACATTCTTTATTTAAGGAAAAGCTAATTTTCAGTCAGAGGTTAGTGAAAATAGTGTTGTAATCCAAGTTCCCATCCAAGTTGACAAATCCCTGAAATCTATCCACCAATCCCTTGGGGGTCCATGGACCCCAGTTTAAGAACAGCTGCTCTAGACCTTATGAATTTAAAACAGTGTCAGTTTCTTTCAAATCTAACAAACTAACTCCATGGATCAGAGTCCTCCTTGAGAAGCTAACAGGCAATCAGCTGGTCACGAAATTCCCAGCATTTTATGGAGCCTGAAGGCCCATTACCACATTCACAAAAACCTGCCACCTGTCCCTGTCCAGAGCCAGATCAATCTAGTCCAAGCCCCCAGTCGAACTTCTTTAAGATATATTTTTATATTATCCCTCATCTATGCCTAGGTCTTCCAAGTGGTCCTTCTTCCTCAGGTTTCTCCACCAAAACCCTGCATGGACCTCTCCCCTTCCCAATGCATGCCACATGCCCCATCCACCTCATTCTTCTCGATTTGATCACCCCCCTAATAGCTGGTAAGGAGTACAGATTACAAAGCTCCTTGTTATGTAGTCTTCTCTACTCCCCTCTTACATAGTCCATCTTAGGCCCAAATATCTTCTCCAGCACCGTAGCCACAAACACAGTCAGCCTATAGCCCCGCGTCAATGTTCCTCCCTATATCAATACTCTTAGTCCAAAATTCACTTTTCTTTCAGGATTAACTATTAATGAACCAAAAAAAAAAAAAACTGACAGCACATCCCAATTCATGAGCATGCCATTTTCCCAGAACACACTTATTCACTCACAGAAGCACAGCAAGTGAAGGCATAGCACAAGTGCTTCCAAAAAAATTAACTGGCATGATAACATCATGTCACAACACTAATTTTGCACTGAAAGTTAGATTAACCCTTTAAGGATGAAATGTATCAGTGATATGACTCAGTCCATACCGCACAGTATACACTCTCCATTTCAGTTTTAAAACCCAGTCTGTTAATGATGTATAAGGCAAAAGTTACTGTAGGTTCTGGGATCCATACTACATACATAAATTTAGTGTGTCACCATGCCTAATTTTTATTGTTAAACTTGGTAGTATGTAAAGGAACCGGTAGGCTTTAAAAGGCCAATTCAAGTCAGCTTCACTGAACATGCATATTTTATGTAACCAACATATTATGCCCATTCTTCTAACAAATTACCCCAATTAAAGATCAATTTTTCAAGAAACATCACTATACAAAGCTTCAGGACTCCACATTCAATTGTGCTGGTGATTTCCCTGCTCATAAATTTCCATGTCCGTCATGTCGGTACCTAAAGCACATCTCAGTCAGAGCACAATGTACATCCAACCTAATGAACCAATTTCCTGTCACATAAACATCACCTGTCCCTACTGCAGAGATGTAAAACTACTCTTGCAACTCCTCAGCACCAGAAGACCAAAACCAACACACAACACAGTTAACCCACCTGTACTGATGTTTGTGTACAAACTATGATTAAACAGTCATAAAGAGAGGAACATATAATCAAACACTTCACTGTAACTCAAACTTTTGTCAGTCATAAACTATATTCAAATAACAATCAAAATATTAAATAACATCCATGCTCAGGTATCTATGTGGTTAGATACATTTATAGACAGCCAATCAACTTTTCTATTGTTATACATATGAAGATATAAGGTTAAAATACTATCCACCATAGAATTATTACCAAATTACAAGTTTCTAAATAACATGAAACATTAAGCATATAGGTAATAACTTTCCTCTACATTTCACCTACATGGAGTATGCTTAAACTGTCATACTTGTATATCAATATACTCCTTGAAACAGTCAATTGCAATTACACTACAAAATATGCATGCTGTGGCAGAAAAGTAATTACACTAAGATATATCAGATGAATTGAAAAAGCTGTCCTTTGAGACACTGAAATCTTCTTCTTCCTCCAGAAATGTTAACAAGAATTTGCTCTTTAATGCAAGATAACTCTTAATGTAAAACGACACTTTGGTGTAACACCATCCAGTTAGCACAAAAGGGGAACCAGCTTCATGTATAATCGATATTCAAGCTAACAATTTGTACATCACAGACGAACAAAGACACCAACAACAAATATCCTCAACAATGGCCTTACCAAAACCTCTCCAGCTCACTGAAGTAAAAGCATAAAATAATAATGCTGAAAATATAATCAGCTGGGTTTCCATCAATTTTATCTTAGCGTTTCTCATACATTCTGAACTCAGATAAAATTCCTAGTTCTCATCTGAACACACTCTCTAGTACTGCCCAGATTTTCAAATATGAGTCATACCGCCACCTTTCAAAAGCAAGACATGAAATATCATAGTACAATGCTCAAAAAAGATGCAATTTTACTGCTTTTAAACTACGGCAAATAATTTAGCGAATGTGACAAACTGTGTACAGACAGTATGGTATTCTGCTTGGACACACAGCACTGGGTAATTCTGCAAAAATTCTGATTATCTGAGACAATCAAACATAACTGGACCTTAAAAGCAGCATCTGTATGATATTACATACTCGTAAGTTGTTAATTGTTAAACTGCTCTAAAATGCAGACAAACACGAAGGTGCTATGGAGTTATGATGAAATAAATCAAAATAATATATGTTTAAAAGTTCTTTTCCATAAAAAAAAAAAAAACTTGGAAAATTCTGGTACAAAAGCTGGTTTAACCATGCGATACATACATCACGATGCAGAATTTCTGATACAGATGCAGAACACTTGACAAGAAAAATACACAAAAAAATTTAGCAAGAGTGGGTATGTCTGTTTACACAGGCTGTCAGAATAGTGTCAAAAGCAGAAGACCATTACAAGACAGCATCCTCAAAAAATATAACACAGCACATAAGGAATAGCAACTGTAAATTTACTAGTAATGCACTGAAATTAGTTGAGCATCATGCCATGCGCAAGCCAACTTTCATGACAGCCAATTTCAGAGACTGACCTGATATAGACAATGGCCCCATTAACATGGAGTCTCTTCCAACCCAATGGCACTGTGATAGTTGGCACCACTGGTTGCACAGGAACAGATGGAGCTGCTGGTTGAATTAAACTGTTATTGTTCAATGCTGCAGTATTTGGAGGCACTGCCATAGCCAACACAATATTTCCTAGTTGCTGTTGTGAAAGCGATATAGCAGCACTGGGTGTTCGCACTATTCCCGCAGTCTGAGGGCCAGACTGTTGCACATTCACACCATTATTTAACATCACCATACCTGTGGCATTATTAAGACCAGGAGGGACGGCAGTGGGATTTTGATGAACTAAACTACTATTCCCACTTGTCACTAAATTAGGGTTATTCACTGGAGTCACATGGTGACTTGCTGCTGAGGGTGGAAGGAGCAAAGTCAGAGAGTTTGTACCAGCATCTGGTTGACTATCTGCCGAACTTAAACTGCTACAACTCGATTCAGCTGTTTCTGACCGGACTGAATCACATCTTGGGAAGACAACAGTCCCACTGGAAGGTGTTGATGAACCTGCATTAACCCCATCACCCCCCATCACAGCCACTACGTTAGCAGCATCTCCGCCTTGAGTGGTAGTAATAAAATTAGTTGCCGCAAGAGCCTGAGAGGCTGAGGAACTATTGCCACCACCTTCGTTGTGTGCGTTATTCTTTTGGTCAGGCCCGCTAAAGAATGTCTGGGCACACGTAACAGCAACACGTTGTTGATGATGATGCTGTTGTTGTTGTTGTTGTTGTTGTTGCTGCTGCTGCACAAGAGACTGGGCAGGCTGAGGCACAACAGAATATCCATTGCAGAGTTGTTCATTAGAATTCCCAATTACAGCAGAAGGTAGCTCAACAGTGCTTGGACAAACAGCCTGCTGCTGTCCAATGTTTGGATGGCCTCCCAAATTCACAAGGCTCTTAACAGATGTCCCACTCCCAAAACCTTGGTTCAAAATTGCACCACTATGACCAACATTATTATTGCTATATGCAATATTATTTATGACATTTGAACCATGACTATGATGGAAGCCATTAGTTTGCACAAGCCCACCTGGGGTATTTGTCGATGCATAGAAACTTGCCTGCTGAGGTAAGGAAACATTACCAATGAGGCCATTGCTTGTAGGAAAGTCCTGAGTTTTTATTACAGGAGGTTTAATACTTTTCACAGGTGCCCCTAAGGAGGCCACCGATTGCGTCGAAGAGGTGAAAGTAACTCCTGTTCCACCATTCTGTTGGGTTTGTTGTTGCGGATAGGAAGCAGTAACATTTTGCGGATTCACTGCTGTAGCATATGCTTGAGCAGCAAAATTATCATTTGACACATACACTACAACATTCTGCACATTTGGTTGTTGTTGGTGGTGCTGAATGTGATTTTGAGGAGGCTCAGGCTTGCCAGCCATCGTCTAATGGTGTTGCCAACACAACAGCCACCACCATCACTGATACACCACATGTACACAGGCACACCACTACTCCTGGTAAACTCTGAAAATAACAGGAAGGCACGCATTAGTAACATCATAACCTAAAAATCTCACACAGAAAAAATTCCTAAACATTAAATATTTCAAATTTAACCTTATACGGCTTTCTATCGGTTTCCCCTAATAAATCCAACTTTCACTGCCACTTATTTCTAATTACACCTTAAACTCCATTAAATAACATATATACATATCGGGTTACACGTAAATGTAGAATAACTGGCAATAATCATCACTAATATAATCAAACACTACAAAAATACAAACACGTACTGGATGAATTGTATGTAGGTGCCAATTGCACTATGCTCAAGCCTTACGCTAAGCGTAACCCAAGTCACGTAATTTGTGCACATCATGTTACTTGTCATAAACATGTAGATCTGCATACCTGCATGACGTACTTGATGCATATGATTGTATTTCCGGGAAGATGTTCCTTCCTGACATTACACTCAAAACAATATGCGCAAGCACAAGGGCCTACCCAGGTATTCGACTGTTGTTTTGATATCAATGTCATCAACACTGCATCCCGTAAACTACTCAACACCTGCGCGAAATCACTTCTGTTTTCAACCGTCTCATTCAAAGTGTTACACGAAGCAAACAAATACTTCGTTTACTGACACCTTAAATTTATAAATTTAATCTGAACTCGCACAAATGGCATAATGAAGCACAATACGGCACAATCCCTACTTTCCCTCCACAATATTTTCGCATATGTGATATCGGAAAAATATGGTTCCCTTCCTACACTCCCAGAATTCCTTGCGGTATCTCGACAGCTTTTACGGTTCCATGATGCACTTCAATAAAACAACTGAAAAGTAAAAAAGCGTAATCAAGGCAGCGTTCACGAAGCCATAAATAATTACAGACTGTTGTTTATATGTTTAAAATCTAATCGACTTAAACCACATTATATGTTGCTATAATAGAAAGAAGTAATTTCTGAACAAACTTTATGTATTGTATTCACTCGCATGGCTGAGAAACACTGTAATCGATTTGACGTTGGTATTTGAACACAATGGAAAGCAACTGATGTCTTTTTAGTTGCTTTTTTTGCAATAGTTGGTTTATCCAACACTAGAGCGAAGCACGAGCGGTTGTCAACATGGTTGCAAAGAGCAGTAAACGCTGGAGAGGAAATGTATGAATAGTTCCCGGTCGATGTGCAAAGAGTAGTCCCGCGTTGAAAAAAAATATGGCGAAATTAGTGGGTTATGTGTTTTCATGTCTGATAAATAACCCGAACGTAAGCCCTTGGTATATGAACTATTACAAAAACAGCAGACAACCCTTCAATTAGACTGTTTTTGTATAGCTGTGCATTGCATGAGAATGGCTAGACATAACCAAAACATTTGGCTGTCGATTTGAATGAGTTAGGGTTGTGTTAGATGGTTAATTATTGTGTCTATGTAACATTGTTATGTTTCACACATAAAATAGGTTAAAGAACAAGTTCTTGGTGTAAGGCTATAGTCAGTTTGGCATAACTCTTACCAAATCATGTTTATTCTCATTCCGTGGATCCTTACAGGATTACAAAATCCATATGGATATGGAAATAGTCAATACTGTACATAAGAGTAACAAAAAGTATTTGCTTAAGAAGTCAAGATTTGAAGTCAGTATAAAACTGTACAACAATTTTATTTACTAGGCCTCGTATGATGTTTGAGAATGTAACATAATATAAATTATTTTAATATAACAAATAACAACATAAAAACACCAATTAAAAGGATACAGTACGTACTGGACAAATAATAGCTTACTACAGTACTGCATAACATAAAGATTTTTACATTCATTCAGTTATGGTTTATACAAAACAAGATCTAAAATACAGATACAGAAACTAAATATGTAGTTAAGGAACAAAATAAACATAATTGTATATCTATTTTATGTGCCAAACTTTCAGTTTTCTCTGGATTATCAGACTCTATTTTGATATAAGCAGAAAATATATTAAACACCTAAACAGTAAACTCCCTTCGGGTATTTAGTCAAATTCACGGAAGGTTGATGAAAGTTAGCGTGTTGCCTAGAGTCAATATAATATATGTCAGAACTGACCATAAATTGATTCCTGTTTTTTTTATCATAAACAAAAGATAAGAAGAATGTAATGAGAAGGGGGTGGTAAGATTTCTAAATAAAAAAAAACCTTTTTTTACAAGAGTCACCACATCTACAACCCCAATTCTAATAAACTTCTTTTGCAACCTGAAAATCTTTATACTGGTGGAGGAATGCCCCCAGAACAATCAACCAGACGTCATTACAGAGTGGAAATAGGAATAGTGAATCATTTTCAGAGTATTTAGTGATACATATGGCTTGACTGATCACATAGCTTAACAAGCTGAGCTTAGTTTAGACTTAACATATTCAGTGTGTGTTTTCTGAGAAAGAATATTATTAATAAATAGCCCAAGAAATTTGTTTTCAGTAGCTGTACAAATTTGTTTTTCTTCATACTTAATTAGTATATCAGCAGTACATGTACTTTTATTAACCCTTTAAATGCCAAGTTAAATCCCATCTGCCATTTGCTGGCATTATTAAGAGCTTGCCATATTGTCCATGTTAGCAGGGTAAGGGTTAATAAATTGAATTAAATAAATTTTGTCAGAATTCAAGGGGGAAAAAAATTAGCTTTGAACCACTTATTTAGTTGGCCAGAAACTAAATTAATATCATTTTGAAACTGAATATTATTTGGGCTTTTAATTAATATAACGGTATCATCAGCGAATAAAATAGGAATAGCTTTATGTTTGATGGTCTTAGTGAAGTCATTGATTTATGCTAGATATAACAATGGGCCCAAAACTGAACCCTGCAGCACCCCATATTTTATTTTGGTCCATTTTGAGACTTTGTTAGGATGAAAATACGTGTTAATGATTTGAACTCTTTGATATCTATTCTGGAGATAAGATTTCAGTAATAATTTAGCCTTACCACCTATTCCATAAAAAACAAGGTAGTTTAGACAATAATAAATTATGACTGACAGAGTTTAAAACTTTCCCTAGATTTCAATGAATACTACCAGCCATTGTTTCATTATTAAAAGCATTTAAAGTTACAGTTCTTAGTTTAAAAATGGCATCTTATTTGCTATGTCTTTTCTGAAACCAAACTGATTTCCCACTAGTAACTTACTACTGCAAAAATGTTCATTTAATCTAATATACAAAGGTTTTTCAAAAACCTTCGAGAAAGAAGTCAGCATCGATATAGGTCTATAATTTGTTGGATTCATTCTGTCTCCTTTCTTGTGTATAGGTTTTGTAATTGAGAACTTCAAACTTCAAATGAGCAGGAAAAATTCCAGACAAGAAAGACGTATTGCAGATATAAGTTAATGGTGAACATACATAAGTGGCACCAATATTTAATAGTTGAGTAGACATCGCTTTGTAACCATGAGAATTTTTTGTTTTTAGCAATTGAATTATAGGTGTAATTTCTTTGGTTGAAAAAGTTTTAAAAACCAAAGATGAGGAGGTATGAACGTAATTTTATTCTAGATAATAATGAAAAGTAAAAATAATTTTATCATTAATCTTGTTGTCTATATTATTTTTACTTCTTTATCAACTATAGATGAGAAATAGTTATTGAAGGCATCTGCTATTTTTTGTTGATGTATTAAATATTTACTGTCTATCTTTAGCTCTGGTATATCAGTTTTAGAATGTTGTTTTCTAGATAACTCCTTAAAGATATTCCAAGTGGTCGTACATTTATTACTTGATTAAAAAAAATTTTTATTATAACACATTCTTTTTGCCTCCTTAAGTACATTAGACAAAATTTTGTAATATAGCGGGTAGTGCCCTTTTAATTCCAGATTATTACTACTTATGTATGCTATGTACAGTTCTCTTTTATGTTTACATGCTGTTTTGATCCCTAAAGTAATCCAATTATTATTATCATTATTCCCATTTGTTACTCTTTTTGGGGGGAAGCTGGAATAGATGATCCTTAAATAAATATTTAAAAAGGAATTAAACAAAGCATTGACATCATCACTGTTAAAGATGGTATCCCACGATTTGTTGCTTAAATTATTAATAAAGTCAGATATCATGTACTTATTAATTTTTGTGATGGTTTTAGATTCTTGTATATGTATATGGGTGTAATCAGTGCTAATCACTAATAATTGAACATCATGGTCAGACAGACCATTTAAAATAGGAGTTACAATGTAGCTTTCAAATTGAGATATATCAATGAAAATATCTATTGCAGCAGCAGAGGTATTTTGAACTCTCACTGGGAAATGAATAATGCTGGTTAAGTTATATGACAGTAATAAATTGTCCAGTTGGTTTTTCTTTTCACTTTGTATTAGGTAGTTAATGTTTATGTCCTCACAAATAATGTGTAGAGTATGAGTATATAATAATTGAAGAATATTGTCCAATATGAGTAAAAAGTGTCTAAAATTACCAGAAGTGGCTCTGTAAAGTGTTAATACACATATGTTTAAAATACTAAATGAAAGTTTTAAAACACATATTTTTATATCTTTTTCTTCGCAATGTTTATTAATATCAGTATTTAAGAAATGTAGACTATTATGGACAAAAATAGCTACACCACCTTTTTCACATAGCTGTCTACAGTAATAGGCTCCTAAATTATAATTTTCAATGTGAACTTTATTCATTTGTGAACACTTTAAGTGATGTTTTGTCAGACATAGAATATGAGGGAAGTCTGGATGCAATGACTTAATAGTTCACAAGCTTTCTTTCATAATCCTCTAATATTTTGATGGTAAATTTTGAAATAAATATTACCTTTATTGATTTGATTTACTTTGTGATTATGTTTATCAGTACCACTAGTAATACTAAGTGAAGATAATTTAGCTTTGCAGAAAACTGAGAACCCTTCCTTGCAACAATCTCCAAATTGTCATCCTATAGCAGTGACGAATAAATATCGTTCTCCAATTTTAATTAAAATTGTAGGATATATAAGTCCTGAACAAAAAACTTTTTGGATACGTCGTGTGTTTATGTTCGGCGAGTGGTTCTTAGAGGGAATGCTGCAAAGTTTTGAATGTTATATTAATACAGATAAAATTTATAAATAATTGCTATAAAATGCATTTTACTGACACATACATAGTATAGAGTAAGTATATTATTCACAAAATAATCATCCTCCACATCTGGCATGTGGTAGTGTCCGCCTCCACCATAGAGTTGCCAACTTACGTTCAAGTGTTTGCGATTCCTTGCAGCCAGGAGTACTGTTTGAGGTAAATAAAGTTTGAGAGACACTGGGTTTGACAGTTTTTGCAAAAATTGGATGTAGTGCAATTGATCAAAGCAAAGTGAATTGACCTTACATAACCAGCATTAAACTTAGTTGATAGCCAGATCCTGGGAAATAAGGTAAAAGGACCCCAACTATAGACTGTATGTTCAAGAAAATGTTGCTTGTATTGCTTAGCAACGGTAGCCCCTGCATTAAAGTTTGACCTTCGCTTAGTTTCTATGCCTTTTGGTTTATGTGGCACCTGTGACTGACTTTATTTCAGTCAGCATGTTTTGATTTAGAAGTAGCAATATCCAACACAAATTTACTGAATTGAGGATCCTCTGGAGAGATAATCTGAATTAAAATTTGATCCCGATGCCTTTCAGTGCTTCGTTCTTCCCCACTTCATATGTAGCGATTTCAGAGACCATTTCTTTGTTTTGATTACAGAAAAACAAGTTATAAATCTTATATATTTATATTTGTATCATTCCCATATTTTTATAATGTTAAAAAATGTTTAGAAATGTTATTAAGTAAGTTATTTATTCTTATTCACTAATTATTTGGGATAAACAGTAAAGTAATTGAAGGGGTAAATTAAACCATTTATTTTTTATTCATCTAGCCCATATTTTCTTAGTGAATTCCAAGTAAATTTTGTCTTCCTAGTTTTGCTGGATAGTGTGTCATTTACATGGTATCAGCAATAGATGCTTCTTCATCAGTCCTTGCTTGTAACTTCCACTGCCTGGGATACATACATATTCAGAATTCATCCCTGTATCAGTGGTTGCAAGAGCTGCTGTCCCACACACTTTAAAAATCCCAGTTGATGGAAAATGTTTATGTTCTTTTAAGTGTTCTTGATTTCAAACTTTCACCGTGTTCTGAATGTCATATGCTTTCTTCGGGGTAACTCCCCTGCGTCTGAATTTCTTTGAAGTGATTTTATGGTGCAAGGTAATTTTCGTTACTGTTAACTAACACTGTAATTGCCATTCATCTTGTTGTGCATCTACATGATGCATAAGTATGCTTTTGGTTGAATCTGTCAAACCTTCTTTTTTGTTAGATGATAGGTATTTCTAATTATGATTTTCCAGTTTCTGGTAGTAGCTGCATGTGACAATAGTCTCATCGCATTGAATCCATAATGAAGGATTTACTTCTGGACTTCTGGAAAGCATAAATTTTTGATTTTCTCTAAGTTTCCAATAAGGCCAATTATCGGAAGACGTTCAACAATTTGATCTGACATAAACCAGTTCTCAGCCATGATATTTGTTTTGGGCTTTGCATTTGGTTTCACCATTACCATCACAGCTTGAAGCAGAAGTTTATTTGCCCATCTGGTCCTTTCCTAGTGTGCATGTGTTAATCATACAGATACCTGTTTCTGCATGCATAGGCATAAATCCCCCAAACTATTTTTAGACAGTTTATGGGCATGTAAACTTAAATTTTACACTAATGGTGCACTGTTGCACCAAGTGAAGAATGTTTTTGATATTTTTCAGTTACTACAGTGCACAGTTTCTAAATTGCTGCACTCTTATCTTTCTTCCTTTGTTGTTATTGATGCTATAGAATTCCAAACATGCTAGCAGAAATACAGAATGTTTCTTCAACACAGTGCATCTAAATATGTCTCTGCCTGTTCATTAGTTGCAAAAAATGGCCTTTGTTTAATGACCAGGCTTGTAAATAGATGTCACTTTAACGGACCTAATAGGCCTGTCTCATATCAACTAGGTCTTTGTCCTGAATATATAGATTGTTGTTCCCAGTGTATTTCAAGTGTATTTCAATATGATTGTATCCCCCCCCCCCCCGAGATTTAGTTGAGGTTTCCAGACCAGGAATCTATAAGATTTTGTTGTGGTGTCTTGTATGTACATTCTGAGATGGGAATAGTTGCACTCATTTGAAATTGTTTTAGCCATTGTAATTATTGCTCAGAGTTTGTTTATACCTGCTGTGACATTGCCCCATGATTCTGAAAAGAGTCTTCATTTATGTCATTCACCAATTGGAGATCATTTTCACTATTACAGACACTTTGTACTGATCCTGAACTACGTGTACTTCACAAAATAATGTACGTGTCTTCATACTGTCTGTCTCCAACTCATGTTGAACTTCTTCAACAACCTGGCTGTCATCCATAATCAAAAGATATTTTTAATTAACTTACAGTTGATATGAAATAATATTACATATTCAGGCAACTGAAAATTTAGAATATTTAAATGGAAACAAAAATGAGCATAACAAAGTCTGATGGCACAACTGGTACATTCCAGTTTACTACACTCCTTGTCAGAAGTGACATTACTAACTAACTGAACTTGCACACTAACTGTAAGGTACACAAAACGATGATTCTGTTTGACAAATGAGGGGGGGGGGGATGGCAATAAGTGGGAAATTGAGGCACTGAAACAGACTGCACCATACCAGTCAAGGGCTAGAGAATTTAGAGGAGTTTTATCATTACACCACAATAATCCACTAGATGTATTATGCAGAGTGTGATTTCTCACATGTGTATGAAAACCAAAAATAAAGATAAGGGATTAAATGAATATTTTTCTTTCTATATTATTCTATAAAAAGTACTTTTAGTGTGGGTTTTGAAGTTTTTGCAGTGGTGTAGTTGAGGATATTATGGTGCATCAGTGGGTAATCAGATTTCAGAATTCAAGGCCTCCTCTTCAAGGGTTGAAACATTGCCTCACAATGTCAGGATGTGTTACTGCCCAGTGACACACCATCATAGCCCTGAAGAAGAAAATCTTCACATACTTCAGTTTGTGTTATAATGAACACAAATTGTGAGGATCATCTTAAATCAAAGTGCACAGCCTAATTTACTGGAGTGAACAGAATTCACTGCAAATACTTATCAGTTGATATTTAATATGAAATCAACTTACAAAATGTAGGGAAAGAAACCGCCAATCACAATAGCTGTTTTTATGTTGAAAAGTTTTACTGCAACATGTGGCTCATGTGTCATGAGCAGTCATCAGGCTGGCTGATAAAATAGTAAAAAGTTATCATGTAGAAAGAACACATTTTGTCATTTTACACATTGTATGTCTGTGGTTGAGATCTGAACTTACATTATCATAAAGTATATAAGATAAACCAAAACCATTAAATTAAAAAATTATATCTAGTGTATATAAAACAATAACAGATTAAAAGTAGCATTAAAATAATTATACATAATGTGATAGTACTTCCAGACCTACGTCAGTGATGTCCTTTCCTTGATACATGTTCTCAATAGCAGAAGTGTTCTAGTTGTCATCATGTCTGTGTTTTTCTTATTTCTATGATCGGTCATTAATCTTCCGTGAAAGCCCATAAGTGAATGTATATAAACATTGAAAATCCCCTGTTATTGTGTTGCCAGTATTACTGTGACAGCTTGGGAAGTACTGAAGAACTTAAAAACTATGAAATCAACAAACATCTTTGCTAATTTTTTGTAATTAGTGAATAATTAGTAATAAAAACAACATTGTGGCATTGTACAAAGAGAACAGAGTATACTGCATGAAAACCAGATCTTCTGTTATTTTATATTTTGTTTGATTTGGGATAAATGAGTTGTTGTTTTTGTTGTCATCATCATCATTGTCATTGTTGTTTTATTCATTTTAAGTTTATTCTCAACTATTAGTTATTGGGTGGCAGTCTTCTGTTCAGTCCAGATCTCAACAAGAGATCAAAGTGATATAACCCAGCACTTTAGAAATGATGTGTACAGTGCTCATTAATGTTTTCTTCTGTAGCTCTGTGGCAGATGGATGGCCTGGGAGGAACTGAAAGATCTGATCTAATCCCTTCTTAATTGTTCCTTATGGTACAGTTATAACTAGCACAATTTTTGTCATCTCTTTCTACATTCTGCTAACCTCGATCTCCAGGCCTTCGTACTTGCCTAGTTTTTCATTTTCTTTTGTGTTAGTGTCTAAGTCATCTGTTATGGCTATTTGGATCAGAAGACAAGTCTTATTATTTTTTTTATCAAATTTATACAGAGTATTTACAACTATATACCTGAAACAAGCCATGTTTCTAGGGTATATACTTCTGCAGGTATTCTGTATTTACAATTTGTGCTACATGTAATGTTATGTAATATGTTAAATATGTTCTGTACTTTTACATTAGTACTGTAGGAAGTATTTGTGCAGTACCCAGTATGGCTGTTTCTTGTAGTTCCTTGATTGCATGCTTTCCTGGTAGTTTGCTCAGGTATTGTTGGGATGATTTTGAGATGGTTTCAGTTGCCCCTGGTATTACTGGTATAACTTTTGCTTTAACATTCCACATGTGCTGAATTTCTACATATTTTAGAATATTCTCAGCTTCTTTTCATAATCATGGTCCTGTCTCCTGAAATTGAAACGTCTATTCTCATACATGCATTATTATTATTGTTGTTGTTGTTGTTGTCTCTTGTCACAAGCATTTTCTTCCTGGTACTTCTCTTGAACCAATGGTGATCCCCATTGCTCAGGCTTCAAGTTTCAGACTGCAGTACTTTCCGTATTATGTGTGATGTTCCCAGTACAGCTGTCTTTTGAAGTGAATCTATTGAAAGTGTTCCCTGGTATGGCTTCCAAATTTTTTCTTGAACCTTTTGTTACTATTCTGGTGGCTCCAGTTGTTACTGGTGTAATCTTACATTTCAAGTTCCACATTAATTGTATCTCTATACCTAAACTCTTGTATTTTAGCTTCTTTTTCCATTTCCTTTTGCACGATATTTCTGTCGGCAGGTATTGCCACATCTTTCAGTATGCATGGTTTCTCTTTTTTGTTTTTAATTATTATATCTGGCCAATTTGCTGTAACTTCTTTGTCTGTTTGTACTGCTTGATTCCACAACACTGTAACATCTTCCTGTTCATATACTGGCTTGGGCATGTGTGTGTACCATTTGTCTGTCATTTCAGTGCCTAGGGCTTTGCATACTGAGTAATGCAAATGTGCACAAACTCTATCTTGTCTCATTAAGTATTCATTCTTCACCAGTATTCTGAGGTTAGGTGGTCAGTAGTTTCTCCATGTTGTTTACATAACTGGTATTTACTGCTAATTATTTCCTTCAAAATTTTATTCTTAAAATGGATTGTACTAATTGCTTGGTCTTGAGCTGCCACTATTGTACTTTCTGTTTCTCCCTTAATGTCTCCAGATTTTAGCCATCAATATGACTGTTCAGTATCCACCAACATTTCTTCTAAGTTGTGTGGCAGTTGTCCATGCATTATTATTACCATCATCATCATCATCCTTCTTATAACCTTTATGCAGGGTATTTACAATTATGTACCTGAAACAAACAATGTTTCTAGGATATATAGTGTTGCAGCTATTCTGTTTTTTGCAAGTTGTGCTACATGTAATGTTATTTTGCCCATGAAATATGTTTTGTACTTTCACATTAGCACTTTCTGTAGTATGTATACAGGGCCCAATATGGCCTTTTTTTTTTATTTCTATAATTTCATGTTTTCCTGGTGTGTTGCTCAGGTATTGTCTGAGTGATTTTGAAATGGTTCCAGTCGCCCCTATTATTACCAGTATCACTTTTGCTTTCACATTCCACATGGGCCGAATTTCTGTTGTGAGTTCCTTATTAGTGATAGTCACTTTATTTCTTGCAGTGTGTAATATATGATTTATAGTGAGATTTGTAGAGCATCCTGCAAATGTTTGAAGCTCTGTGGGGGAAAAGTCAGTCACTTCTCCCATCAAGCCAAACCCACTGATATTTTACTTCAAGTGGAACCAACAAATGTACAAGCTAAATTCCATACAAATAAGCAACAGATGATGAAGATGCTGTCTCTTTATACACTCCTATTCCTGGTACCACCATTAAAATGCTTCTATTCACACTTTGAAGTTTTATCTTAGAAAATAAGAATGAACTTGAAAGCCTGTCACTGATTTTCAAATTTCTCTTTGGTGAGAAACTCGTGTTTTAATTTCTTATTTGGTCCAGTAATAACCACTTGTCACAATTAATTTACAATATTCTGTGAAAGGTTCTTCTTTCTGGATCCTCAGTATCATGAAATTTGTGCCAGAATCTTATTAACCCTTAGGCTACTAATGTCATATATATATATATATGGAGCACCTATTCTTGATGTTTCTAGATCACACACGATGACGCAGCACAGTCGGTAGGACTCC
>Ga0268261_10001000_pt1 | contig 18987 bp, 10 predicted proteins | sample TergutNc150P1_FD_190353 | JGI IMG/M metagenome (GOLD analysis project Ga0268261, IMG submission 190353) | Nasutitermes corniger P1 segment gut microbial community from laboratory colony in Florida, USA - Nc150 P1 (SPAdes) (version 2) | ecosystem: Host-associated > Arthropoda: Insects >...
CCCCCCCCTCGCCAAACCATCTGAGCTGGAAATCCCCTAAGGCACAATCCGCAGTAACATTTAACGTTGGAATATTTGCCAATATGAAATAAACTGCAGAAAACTTTGCAAGATATGAGGTTCTCACAGTGGTGTTGCTGAAGATTACAAGGTAAAGTATTCTGGGATGTGATACTGTGTTGTCACAGCACTAGGATTTGGAAGAACCTAACAAAACAAAACTTCAGGTTCTAATGACAAAGAGTAGAATCTACTCAACTTGCAGACTGCTTAGGCACAATTATTGGACCCCTAGTTGGGTAACACCACTCTAGACACCTTCACACCTGTGAATGACTCAGTATGCATTGGTTAAGAGGCTGAATTGGCCCCTGGCAGGATGCAGAAGAGAAACATACCTGCTTGTGAACCCTGTCACTCTAGCAGCAGAATGTAAAGATTAAAAACCGTTAATACAATAGCACACAAATAAACATACCCTAAGTAAGAGCTGACCAGCTGTTATCATCACTACATGCTTCACATCGACCTCAGTGTTATCCTCCTTACTGTGCATACTCTGTCTTCCAAATGACCAAAGTCCACGTAGTTTCTCCGGTTTCTCCACCAAAATTCTATACATGTCTTGTCTCTCCTGTCTGATTTATATCTGACCATCTGTAACCTCCCTAATGTAAAAGTTATTTAACAAAATGCTTCTACAGTGAAAATGTGTTAGCAGCATGTCCGATCCCCAAGCTGGATGACCACGTTTGCTGGACATCTGTGACTGCTCACCAAATATATTGTATCAATTTATGACCATGACACTAAACCAAGGTCTAAGGGTGCCTGAAACTTCAATGTAAATTTAATTCAGTAATTACTGATACAACAGTGGAATGCTAAAGTACAATTTACCCAAAACTCATCAAATGCAAAGCATATATAAATATGTGAATTATGGAAACAGGTGTGTGCACAGATAGTTCACTGAACACAGTAGCCAATGGGTATTGCAAGACAGCATAACAGATCCTTTGAAGATCAGAGAGGAGTATGATTAACTTTTTTCTGTTAAACTTTTCAAACAGTGTAATCTACATGTGACATAAAACATGTATTCTTCATATCCAGTACCTCACATTTCTATGAGATGGCCATAAGGCCTAAAAAAAATCAGGATTAACAGACGGCAGTACATTTTCTTATTACAGTGAAGAGAGCACGGGAGGTGATGATGTTTGGAAACCAACAAGACCACCCTTCAACCGAAAATAAATTCTACCCTTCTAGTCAGAAGCGAGGTAAGGCTACATCTGTGGTTTCCTTAACAATATGAAGGAAAGGCATCCAAATGTTATAGTTCCTCAAGGATTAAATATACATGTTATAGTAAGACTGAATACTATGGGAAATATTTCCTGCGACTTACAGTTTGTCAGACCACACAGGCAGAAATTCTGACACAGCCATTTCCCAGCAGATCAATATTACAATGACACGACAGAATTTTCAAGGAATATTTCAGACAAAGAAAAGAGCATATAAAGTAAAAACCCATATGTGCTTCTGTTTATGACAAAGGCTAAATATAATTCACAAACGCTACTAGTTTTAACTGAATTGGGTGAATCCCCTCAAAAGCAAAACTGAAGTGAACACATGCAGGCATGAAGGACAGACAGAGAGAGAGAGAGAAAGAAGTGGTTATTATTTGATAAACTCGGTTCTGTATGTAATTCAATACACAATGTGGCAGGAGATGACACCTTGAAAACGAAAAGTGTTGTAAAGATTGCTACAGTGTTGGCTGATACCACACTGCATCAAACTAGGGCAAGCTGTCCAAAGAATAAAATATAACTACTGTATTTCATTCTGCAAGTTATGTTGTTACATGGCGAAGCTCTGGGCCTTCATTTACCTTTGCAGCTGGGAGACTGTAGTCAGCACATTGAATACACTACAGGCTGGACGACCAGGGGTTCGAATTCCAGCAGATGCACCAGATTTATCTCTTCTCCAAAATGTCCAGACTAGCCCTGGGGTCCACCCAGCCTCCTATTCAACGGGTACTGGGGATTCTTTACCCAGGAATAAAGCGGCTGGAGTGCAAGGCTGACCACTCACCTCCACCTAGTGTCGAGTTTAAGAATCAGTACAGTTGTACCTCCACTCCCCCTATATGCCTATATGATGTGTACAGGGACAACTTTACACTTTTTACCTTAATTCACCTATAATTCTTTGAGGTAAATAACAGGAGTTGTTCTTTGAAAAACTACAGGCCATGACTGCTATATCTCTTCTATCCTTCCATACTGGATTCATACCAGTCCTCTAACTTATCTGAAGTCGTAACACAAGGATAAAAAGTTTTCATGGTTATCTCCATGACAGTTCCTTGAAACACATCATGACCTCTACTTTTTTTATATTTCTCCATTCATTCATCACAACAATTTTCTTACCAATTCATGCTACATAAAATGTACACTCTTCCACCTTGAAGACAGAGGCAGCGTGTTCCTCCAGAATGTTGGAATCTAGCTAACATACTATGCAGCATTACATCCCACAAGACCATATTTTTAAGAATGTACAGTTCATATATACATGACAGTTCACTCAATACGTTATCCCTGAATTTGTAAAGTGCATATTTTGTCCTCAACCAAGCTGGTCACCACAAATTCATGTACTGGTAATTTGCCTCCAGCAACCGTTACTGTAAAACACATTTTGACTAATTCTGCATTAACTCTTATTTTAAATAGCCTTTCACTAACAACAAACACAATGAATTCACATGGAAAAGCCAGGAACAGTACATCAGAGAAACCATACAGACATTTTTTAAATCAAGTATACGCAATGGTTTAGCTACAAGTTTCAGCAATTTTTTTCATGCTACATAAAGAAAAATATGCTGTGAGCAGGATTTGCCAGTATGTTTGGCCACATTGTATTCCAAAAACTAGAACCCAGACTCCTAGGTAAGATCTCCAAGAGGTTTACAACATAAAACAAAGCCAAAATATTTCAGTGTTACATATTAACAAGATCGGCAATGTATGCGTAAACTAACACTGCGGTGCATCCAAACAACCACTGTTGCAATGGAAAAGCAATAAGTATTACATATTCTGAGTATGTGTTTGTAGCCTTAGGTACCCAGCATGCAATGCACATGCGCCATATTGTTATTTGAGGCCTGTCCAGCTCTACAATATTTTTTCACATTACCTCATAAATGACACGGTTTTCAAAAAAGTGATTGAATATAAAATGTGTGTTTTGACTTTCTTGGCAATTTTTTTATGAAACATTTCTCATTCTAACAATAACTGAGCGTGATATCATCAAAAACGTATAATGGTCTTCATTCAGTCATTCTTGCCATATTTTAATGGAATGAATTTTCTCAATAGATTAAAAAAAATACTGAAGTATAAAATTTCATGAAAATCTGTCCAGTGGGAAACACGTTCCATGCGGATGGACGGACAGGCAGACAAGATGAAGCCAGTAGTCACTTCCCACAATCTTGCAAACATGCCTAAAAACAGAGCAGGACTGAACGTATTGTATTATTTAGCTAAAGATAATGTTTACATTATGCATATATGATTTCAGAATAAATTTCTTTCAGTTATATTTTCTCTGTTCATATTTTCAAAACTTTAATGCTGGCTTGATAGTATGGCTTCACAAATTGCTTCCCCCCATTCTGAATGCACCAGGAGAAAGTTATCATAATGCACATAATTATTCCAGCCTCAAACAAGCATGTCAAAGACGAAGAACTACCAACAGCATTACCAATTGCTATATCAACCACCAGTAAGACCTGGGAGGCTGGAAGTAAGAGTGGACACATGCAGCACAGCAATGGAGGAAAAGCGACAGGGCGAAGCAACATACATTATCCAGGAGGTCAAAGGGCACAATACCACCAGGAACTAGGTAATGCAGATCATCAGAATGCCCAGGGTCATGGCAAAACAGTCTCACAGTATGAAAAGGGCTACCAATATGGCGTGGGGAAGGCAGCACTGGATAAACATGTTGAGAACGCTCTCCTCAAGTCCGAACTGTATGGTGACCCTGGTAAGTTACTATCCAATATATATATATATATATATATATATATATATATATATATATATATATATATATATATATATATATAATTTTATTAGGTCGTATTCTAAAACTGGTTTATGAAACTCTGCTGGACATATGTTGGCCGAAAGTTCTTAATTTATAGAGAAAAAAAGCTTGTGATATCATGTGTGTATGTCTGGCCCTCTGTAACAATGTTTCAGCTAATAAGATAAAACTTTGTATGCACATCAAGCAACTAAAGGCCACACTAGGGGAATGTTGTTTAATTTTCTGCCATCAATGACAACAGCATAGTAGCCAAGAAAACTTCTTAGGTTGGACTGGCAGTACAGTATAGCCACTAAAAGCAGGTTCATGAAATGTTGTGAGGTGATATATATATGTAAAAATTATGTAATATCTGTATGGGTAATTTTTTCAGACTGTAAACCAACAAGAACACTGCAGAAGCACAAATTTAAATTTAGCAGTCTGTTTTATGGCATCAGGTTATATCTGACAAGTGTAATTCAGGTAACATATATCCATACAAATATAAATAATGCATATTCTGGATAATTGTCAGACTATTAATTTTTCCCAGGAGCAGTGAACCAATATCAGTACTATGGAGGATCAAATGAAAGGAAACGAAATCAACATCTCACATATTCACCACCATCAAAGCGCAGGTACTAGAAAATAAAAGAACTCTGCACCCTAAGGCATCTTGGTTGTAGTATTTCATTTACTCTCCCACACAGTAATCATTTACAATCTTCAGTCAGTAAAGTGACTGGGTTTTGATTTATGTTCAGGGCAGGGAAATATCTCTTAATCTCATCCAGACAAATTCTGGAAACTACACAGCTTCCAAACTAGCAGAGTGTGAGGATTCTTTTCCCTGGAGAAGAACAGCATGCATGAAGCTGACCACCCAACTTATGCTGGTGTTGAAATTCAGAATATATGGTGCTACACCAAAGGCCTGCTGTGTTCCCAAACATATGACACTTTTTCGAACATGACAACCATGACAAAATTTAAGGTCATATGGAGAAAATTTAAGACATGCGTGATTTCAGGCTTCTGCCACGAAGTAGATGAGAAGTGCATTCTTCTGTGTTATTATGCAGCAAGTAGCTGTAATTCCTTATTGACGTTCTGGGAAACCTGACATTCCCAACTCCAAGGGTCAAGAAGATGGGACCGATAGGTTATCTCGAAATATCGGTAAGCAATTACAACTACTTGCTGTGTAATAACCCAGAAGAGCATAGATCTCAATTTATGACAACTGGAATTTGTACTATTGCATATTTTAATTTTTTCCACATGTTCCTCTCATTTTCTTCATGGGTGCTAAATTTTAACACTGTAAAAACTGTATTGTGCCATTGAATCCAAAAACTAGCCAGTTCAAATAACATCTAAGTTTCCATCAGATATACCCCTTGCAACAGTGATGCTTGGGAACAGAGACAACTTTACACCTATTTATATTCAATGAACCATCTGGAATACGCAGAGGATCTGGTTTACTCTATTAAGTCAATTAAATATCTGACAGCTATGTGACACTGACCATTAGTTATCAATTTCAGCTACCGCCCTGAGATGCCATTTGTGTTGCCTCCTGAAGACCTCACCAGCAGCAGAGCCAGACTGAAGCGAGACCTTGACCTTGACCCTGAGGATGTGCTCACTATGCTATCACTGTTGGAAGCCGAACATCGAGCCAAGGCTGATAGCAGCCCAAGGTAAAGCACAGAAATCTTTTATGAGCACAGACATTCCACAAAATCTGTTATTTAATTCTTAGGTTAACTCCACTGTATCAAATATAGAGGTTATTTAACAAAAAATGATGTGACAGGAAAGCCATGCTCTAGAAAAAGTAGCAGACCTACTCAGTACCAACCTGCTCTTTAGCTGGAAGAAATGTGGAATTCCTATAAATCTGTGCATGACAGATAGCTTTTCAGACAAGATAGGCTTGTAATACCTGCAAAAACAAGATAAGGATGTTAGCACTGAGCATGGTAGGCATTAACATTTCTCATAAAATATTTATTGCATTATGAAACATAGATAAGGTGTAAACAACAGTAATATCAGTGATATCATAAGGGGTTCAGATATAGAAACTGACTATTATGTGTCAAATTACAAAAGTGCAGAATGAGAGGAGACTACAACCATTCCACCCAACTTATAAAACATGCTGTTCAAGTAGGTTAAAGAGTTACAAAGGTGATCACTATCTATTTCACAGAGTGGTTGCACTGTATAATTGAATACAATCGTTTCAAGGAAATCAGAACTTTACCATTTTATCAATACTTCTGACAATAAATAAAAACAAATTTCGTGTAACATGACTCAGAAAATTATTCATCAAATCCAACTGGTTGATTCATTGTCAGACTGGATCCTTCCTGGTTCAGCTATTTTGGGCAGGACACTCCTGAATCTTTCCGAGGAGATGAAGGAGATGAGGGTGGTGAAGATGAAGAAGACTCTACACAAACTGATGGTAAACATCACTTCACACAATCTGTGTCACTTTTTTTATAAATATCCTGACACTAAGGGGTAAGCTGGCACGCACAGTTCCTGAAGGATGGAAACATGGACTGAAGGTTGATATCAAAATTATGTTACAGATTAAATTAAATTCATTCAAAATTTGGCCCAACAGTAAGATATTACGTGTAACTGATAAACCTGCGGGCCTTGTAACATAAGAAATATAGGCCCTAAAGATATCAGTTTAATTTTATTGTCATAATTATGTTCAGAACAAACTCTCTTTCCACAAATTGCTGAGGTGCTACCCCAGAAGTGAAGTTCATACATACTTATAATCCATTTTAGGTGTACTTTTCACCAAACGCATAAAATGAACATATGGACAGGATTTATAAGTTGTCTCTGGAATTACTAAATGGCATGTAGGACTGGGTTATATGCCAAAAGTGTAAGGCTAAATCAACTATGGTTCATGTTAGTCTAATACAAACCATACTCTAAGTGCCAAGGTTAAGAATGAATGGAGCTAGTACCTATACTTCTCTTCCCCCACAGGCCTTCATTGTGTGTACAACAATTTGCCTTCTACTTTAGCATGAAACTTAAAAAAAAAAAACTCTCAAGAATACCTGTGTACAGAAAATTGTTACACAAGGTAAGATCACATTAAGCCATGCAAATGTCACTTCAAATAGTTTTTGATAAGACCAATGTTAATGAAAATACAAGGAAAATAATTTGTGACTATGCATTGACATTTGCAACATGATTAGCCTAGCAACAATGTGTTTTTACCTTCAACAAATGAACATCAGTGACTAATGAGCTATGCAAATGACCAAGAACAAACTCAGAAGGCATATGTACTCAGTTAGGACCCGCATTCTTTTCTTGTTACTTTACCAAGGCAATAGAAATTCTCAAGAAAATACACGAAGACTCCACAGAAAATTAAAATATTGCATTATGGTTACATGTTTAAATAGAACCTAAGTTTTGGTTTCAAATATTTTAATTTTGATTGGTAAGTAAGGTCTTATGTAATGACAGGGAAATATGATAAAATTAGATACAATTAAACAACTTTTCAAAAACTTTGTGTTCACCATCAGTACACAGATACAATCACTAAAGTGTAAGAAACAACACAATGTTGAACAGTAGACAACACTTATGTATTTCCTTGAGGTGGCTGGCTGGAAGGACCAGTATCAAATCCTTCAACTATCCCTCATCGATACCAGCTAGAGAGGCATGGGGGATACTACTACCCAGTGCTGTCTACCCCTCAGCAGTACCCCTTGTACCCAGCACAAAAGAGAGAGAGCAGCCAATGGGGAGGATTTGCAAAGGACAAGAGATTCATGGTCTCCAGGAAGCGACAAGCAAGTATTGGTCATATCAACAAGCTATTGCATGATTCTGCATAAGTAGCTTAGTGCATGTGCATAGAAACAAAACAAGTCTTCACAAAACACTGAAGCAAATATTAGCACATACAAAGCAAGGCATAACTATTTGTGACTTATGCATGCAACACAGAAAATGCCTGAAGATTTGGATAACAATGGAAGCTACACGAAACACCTCTTAAATGCAAGATATGTCTCTAATTCCCATACTAGAAATTTTCATACATGGGAAAACAGCTGAAAGCTTGTAACATATGCAGAAGGTATTACTTAAGTTTAAATATATCAAGATTTAACTTGATGCACCTGAAAAATGGTAAATCAGAAGACAGTCAATAAGGCAAAAGAAATACAGACATCTAACACAAGATCAGTGACTGTAACATAGTACAGGCTACATCAGGAACAAGCTCTTATTCACAAGCAATTAAAAATAACCCAAATGAAACTGCAGGTAGTTTAATGCATTAAAGCATTATCACAAATGATGTGGAATCACCATTAAAACATTAGAAAACTGAGTTGAGGAAAACATACATGACATGAAACATTCAAAGGCATGCAAAAGATCACATGCAAAAGGGTGGAAGGTACTGAGCCTTCAACTGAAAATAAATGTGAGGACATGAAACATATTAATTCATACAACAACATGGGAAATTAATGGATGAATGGGCCACCACATAGGCATCTGGTACAATGTAACTGACAATGCATTCAAAACTCAGAGCCAAGTCAGTTTCTTAAGAACTGCACCCACTGCAACAGAAGCTCGAGGTAACATGCAATGTTGCTAAATATGGGATCTAGGCACCATGGCCCAGGATCTGCTTCCTGACAAACAGCAACATTACTCATCTCACACTGTCTAGTCTATTGAATTCATTGTGTTTTCATCATCTGGTAGTGACAAGAAATTGAAATGGCAGCTGGGAGAAGTGTAAGTTCACACAGGTACAGGGAGACTGCTATTTGTTCATTGTTATTTCTTCAAGTTCTGCTGCTGTCTGCAGACTGTAAAATTTGGTGAGGCAGATCTGGTAAAAACAGGAAATCAGCTAAAGCCTCAGCTGCTCTGGCAGCAGCTATAATTTCATGTACTCTTTCAAATACACTCTTTACTGATTTTATCCTTCCCAGACAAATATAATCATAACAGGAAAATTTTTCTGGAGTTACTGCTCCTCAATATTGATGACAATGAGCTTATATAAAAATATTAACACATATATTTCCATTTTTCTATCTTGTATTATGTGGCACAAATGAATGTGAAAATCATAGGTTCACTTAGACTGGGATTTGTAAGTTCATTCGGAATAAAGGTACAATGCCTATATTTATGATGTGATAAGAAGTATTACTGTTACCTACATAGTTCTGTGTTCAGAAATGAATAAGGCATAAACATGAAATTCTAAGTCAGGCAAAAATCCTTGCAACTAGAATTTCTGGGGATAAAAACTGGAACTTTAGTACCACAAGAATATTAATACAAACAGCCATCACCATTCAAAGAATTTTTGTATGTATTTCCTCCTTTGTTTGTTTTATGATGCTACATCAAAAGCAACTGAAAATTATAATCAAATAAAGATACTAGGATGATTATGAATAATAATAAGTTGGGAGGGAAGAAAGTGGCTGTAGCACATGTTAGATACTAGCCAACCATATGGCTGGAGGGAATGGGCAAGGTCCTAGTTTGAAGTGGAAAAAAATGACAGAGATTTAAAACAGAAACTGTCACACACAAGGTAAGCAACTCAAACACTGAACTAAACCTGATCTATGAATGTGTGTTAAAACATCATGCATGTTACAACATAATGAACCTGGCACTAGACACATATATTAGCAGGAGGCAAAAATGGCATAGGCCTACAGTTGAACTATAAGAGTAAATACATTTTTCCCCACATTCATAAAAAGATTTTACATTTTTTCCAAAATGTATGGCTTATTCATTGATAAATATGTAGAATATGGAAGCAACAAGAAATGCAGACCACTGCAGACCACCTGGGGGCGCAACAGTTTATGAGGACTTTAAGAGACACACCAAATATTTGCAGCAGCCAAATCTCTTACAATACTGACATGCCCACATTGAAAACAATCAACGTCTTTCTCTTACAACACACCTGCATGCATGCCTTTACGTAAAAGGGTATATTACTTCAAGTGTCATACATGGTATTAGTAAAGAAAGGCATAAAGAATTCAGCTAACAAAACAGGAACCATCTTCATAAACAACACCTCTTTTACAGGCTTCCTCACCCCATGATGAGGTCCAGGCACTAGCCCAGTTACTGGACCACCCCTATCGTGACCCAGGACTGCCACTGTACCGCCGTGTTATACTTTGAGAAAAGGTTACATTAATATTTTCCTTTTTAAAATCTATAACACTTATTAATTTTACAATAGAAAGGTAAGTAGGCAGTGCTTTTTTTTTCAAAAATGAGGTGGTGATACTTGCAGCTTGATAAATCTTAAATTGCCGTTACCAACTCTCCCCTCTTTCTATGACCTCCCTTTCTCTCAAACTTGTTATAAAGTTTTAATTTAAAACTTCATAATAAAAATAAAAATGAGAAATATATGTCCACAGAGTTCATAATTTTGAGTTTTAAAACAAAAAATATGACAGTTTCATAAAAAAAATCCGCGCAGAATACCAGGCGTAGGCCATAGCAGGATGCTGTAAAAACAATTAAAAGAAAACCTCACCACTTCTCAGTGCTTCATGGCAAAAAAATCGGTGATACATTATATCTTTTGGTGGGGGGTTGATGTCAGTCATCCCATTCACTGACATGTGAACATGCTGCTCCCACCAAACAGATGAGTCAAAATGAAAACATATTTTAAAGTTGTCCATTAATAAAAACACTAATTTAATTAAGCAGGCACATGTCAGTATGCCAGTTCAGCATATCAGCACTTGCTGTCACAAAAAAGCACTGTACACTGCATGCTTATGTCAGTCTGTGTATGACTGTTTTATTTCCAGCAGATATTAGTAAGTAATCACAGCTCACACTTGCCACTTATTTTTATTTTTTTTATGTATTTATGATTACTGACAAGGCTCTCAGGAGGTCAGACTGCACAGTACTGAATATTACAATCATTATCAAACACCGTTTTGCACAGAGAGAAGTAGTGGCGGAATTTCAGGGACTATCCCAACAACAGCCATTTTTCTATGGGGTTTCCTGACAAATGCTGAGATAGTAGGCCTACCTTGATTAGCTCACAACCACTTCCCTTCAAACACTTTGGGATGCATCATTCATAAATCAACCTACCACCTGGTACTATACAGTCTAAGTTATTGCAGTGTCATGAGCTACATTAAAAGATAAAAATAAATCCATAAAAGCCCAACTTGCTGGTTCGCCTAATATATGAATAGACTAGCACTGGTGCTTAATACTAGATTTTCAGTACAGTGGATGCATCTTTATCCATGCCACCGAAATTTTGATAACTACACTACATCTAACATGAAATACATCCTTATGTGTGCAGTTTAATTTCACTTATTATTAAGTCAGCTCTTCAGCATAGTTGAAAGCAAGAACTTGCCTTTGCATATAAATGAACTACAAGGGCTTAAGCATGAAAAACATAAAACAGAGGTATAATATTCAGAAGAGAACATTTATGTGGTTTATTTTATGACAATGCCAGTGTTTAGGACTATATAATGCTGAATGGATGGATGAATGGTGAATTGTGAATTGGAAAGAAAGTGGAGAAAAACCAGTTATGGCCAAATTCAAGGCACCATCCCAACATCTTGGGGACACAAGGAAAACAACAAAAATGTCTGTCAGGATAGCTCATGACCTGAGATTCGAACTGGGTATTTCCTGAATACAAGTCTAAAGCATTGCATCAACCTGTTTTGCCCCAAAAGGCATCACATGATGCTAATTACAGCTGGCAACATCAGTAAAGCTATATGAGGTGCACTAATTACTGTTTTCTTAAGTTGAAAATACAGCTGATGTAAGTTTGAAGCAAGAACCCATACATGGGTTGGTTGGAAAGGATCAATGAAGATTGGATACTGTTGAAATATAACTGGTCCATAATGGAAGCCAACTGCACATTTTTGTGAACAGGCACAAACTTACAGGTTCATAAGACAAAGGAGTAACTTCATCAACTAAGTAATTATCAAGGAGGACATAAAATATGTAACTTTTTCATTCAGTTTGTTATTAATCAGCAAAAGCAATTAATAAATTATCAAAGAACAAACATCCAGGATAACAATAGCAGATTTCATCATGGAAGAATTTATAATTTCCTTCAGACACAGTCCACTGTCAGGATAAAAACAAGAACAATATACAATAAGTCCTTGTTAAACAATGGGTTTACACTTCTCAGAATCACAACACACAGCAAAACAATACGATTGACCATTTTGAGGGCACTATGCTAGCCAATGAGAGGATTCCCTGATGATGGCACCTATGATATGCTGAAACATTCAGGAGATTTACTGGCATCTGATTTTGGTGCACATAAAGATGGTCATATAAATTAATAATTCTATACAATGCACAGTACATACAATATCAAAACAATATCAAAATAACACCACATAGAGTATTTTTTTACATATGAATTAACATAAATACCTAAGAAAACAACATTAATCTCAGTCAAGGACACATTAATCAAATCTTTAGTAACCGGAAATTTGCCAACATTACAGCAAAACATTTTTCAAGGCAACAATAATGGACTGCTTGTATGCTGTTTCTGAGGCTATCAGACAAACAGTGCTTCCTCTGTGGGTCTCAATGGATGAAGGTAGCCCTTATCTTAAGGCACACAAATCCAGGCCTTAATGTCACACCCCATTTCCTGAAAATATATTTTAATATTACCAACCAATTTATGCCTAGGTCCCAAAGAGTGGTCTATTTCTTCAGTGTTTCTCATTAAATGTCACACACATTTCCTGTATCTCACATGCATGTTACACGTTCTGATCATCTAATCTTCCTTGATATGATAACTCCAACAACATTTGATGAATACAGTTAGACCTACATAACATTCTTAGAAACACAGCTTCCCAATGTGACGGTATAATTGCATTTTTATGCTTTGTTCCAGTCTCCAATTTCAAGATGTAATTTCACCACATGGTTACAAAATACATGTACACAGCTGAATTTTACCAACATCCAATGAGGAACTGAACCAGAAAAGAAGTGGCAAGCCCAGTTATTCCATGTGGTGTTCAATGTTGTTGCACAAATATGCTGTCATTACGTATCATACATCAGAACTTGTAAAATGTGTATCAGTTCCCACATCTGGGAAGAATTTTATGTTTTACATGTTGAGTTTATTTTATTAAAGGGAACAGAAAGGCAGTTTGTACTCCTTTCATTTCTACTTTGAAAATAAAACTGATCAACAACATAAAAACCATGTTTTATTTCTTGCAAGATGTCATCCCATTGTGTTCGTAAACCAATTAAACATAAAATCGATCACAACACACTTATTGTAAGCAAACAGTATTACCTACAAAAATATATAATTATTAATTAATAATATATAATGAATAATATTTACTTACAATAAAAGTGTTGTGATTGACTGTTTTTATTTTGTTTGTTTTATTTCCTTGAAAATGTCTACATGTTCCACCTTTCAAACTAGTAAATGATTTTCAATGCAGTTTTGTAATATATGTCTACAGTTAAAGTTGTCAAATTTATCTTCACCATTCATATTCATAAACTTTTACAGGATGCTTATACTAAACATCTGTCATCATCATCATTATCATCCGTCACAAGTTAGGCCTTGATAGACCTGTTTCAGCCTCATCTAATAGTCTCTTGAAAGGTCTTCCAAGTCGGCTTCATCCATCTGGTTTATAATTCAGCATTATTTTTTGCATCCTGTTGTACATTCATGTTACATGTCATAGCCACTTTGATTTGTATCTTCTTAGTTTCTTGTCAACTGGTTCTACTTTCAACTCTTCCAAAATTTCTGCATTCACAGAACATTGTTTCATATAATTTACAGAGCTCATTGAACAATGCCACTACAGGCCTGGAAAGACCCTGATGGTTCCAGGAGGCTGAGCCTCCCAGCTTTCAAGACAATTGGCACATGAAGGTGGTAAGGTTGTCAGCCTTACGCACTAGCCGCCATTACCTCCCAGGAAATACTCCTGGTACTCATTTCTGTTAGAGGCTGAGTCGACCCCAGGGCCATAGCAAGGCCGGAAGGGTTATGTCAGTGAAAAAATTCTAATGACACTGTTGGGAATGGAACCCACAACCTTCCAGCTTGTAGCACAGCGCCTCAACCAACTGTGCCACCGCGTACCCCTGACAGAGCTCATTACAACCACCAAATCTCATTTGAAACATTTTTATATGGTAGTGGAGGTCATACTAGCAGCAGTAATAGCAATAGCATCACCAGCAGCAGTAGCAGTAGTAGTAGTAGTAGTAGTAGTAGTAGTAGTAGTAGTAGTAGTAGTAGTAGTAGTGGTAGTGGTAGTAGTGGTAGTGGTAGTAGTGGTGGTAGTGGTGGTAGTAGTAGTAGTAGTAGTAGTGGTAGTAGTAGTAGTAATAGTAGTAGTAGTAGTGGTAGTGGTGGTAGTGGTATTGTTCTTATTGTAACCACCACCATCACATCATCTAAAGATTTGATGGGGAATTTTATTTCAAGCCTTTCAATATCTGAAGGATCACTGATTTTTGTACCTCTGATCTCAGACATACACATGTATCAAGTCTGTCAAACTATCGCCAAGGCTCTAAGGGGTACAACTCCAGTGACTGATAATATCAATGGTACTACCCAGACTTTATTCAACTACCACATTCTCATGTCCACTGCCAAGTTTTAATATTAACACCAGTCCTGCCCTGGCTCTATCCAACTACCACATTCTCTTCACTTCTTTGCCAAGTTTTTGTAGTAACACCTGCACTATCCCGAATGTATCCAAATTCCCTCATTTCCCTCCCTTTCTACATCCTCAGCATACTTTGTAATAGAATTATAATTTATATAATAAAGTCTTTATTATATGATAAGGAATACTTTCACTTTTCTATCATGAACAATTGTATGTGGTTCATTATTACTGGTCTATTCAGATAAAAAATGTAGTTTTCATTTTTCAAGTACTGGGGGTGCTGTGCAATTACTGTGCAGTATAAGGCCCATACTAAATTGTTAATTCAGAGTAATCTTGTATTTATTAGTAGCTTTTAACTGACCTAGTACCGAAACTGTGGGTCTCTCTGTTTCAGAAAATAATATATCTTGTTGAATCCATTTCACTGTTCGTTCTTGATCCACACTCTCCTTCCTTATTTTAAATTGGTACCTACCCGCATTTCTGTTGTTCTCTATACCTGCATCTTGTTCTCAAAGGTTACTAATATCTAGAGGAGTTAATCTATCATCTTCTCCCATTACATATTTTTATCTATGTCGCCATCATCGTCGTCATCATCATCATGATTATTGTCACTTAACGCAACACAAGGGAAGATATTTGTAATTCTAGATGGTTAGATAGTGCGGGTATGGTGTTCCTCATTTTTTGTTCTGTTGTTGACAAAACACAGTTTTGTTCTTAAACAGGTAATTTATTTTTACTGATAAGTTAACATGATTTAATTACATACAAAATATTCATTCAAGATTTAAAGTGTCATAGGATACAGCATGGCAACCAACAAGTAAATACAGAAATTTGTTGAAGTAAAGACTTTCATCCTATTTCAAGCATTATTCTAGACAAGACATATACAAATAAAATCACACACTTGAAGAAGAAATACATTTCAGTTTATCTGCTACCATATTTTGTATCAACAACAAATAAAAGTTGCTGTGTCTAGACTGCAATTCTGTAAAAAAAATATATATATAAAATTGAGTATAACATTCCATTCCTGTTGAACACTTTCAAGGCTTATACTAATGGTACCTTGCCTGCTCTTGCATTTTGATTTAATTGGCTGCATGTACCTGCAACTGCAGTGTTATCTTACTTTGTCAGCTCCTTTGGCATCAATAAATAAAATTAATTATTGTTTCCAACAAGCCATAGAAAAACATACGATTACCACTTAATGATGATACAACCAAATACAAGAACACCCTGACAGTCAACACTCAAATGTCTGGAAGTAATACAGCTGCTTTGACAGAATAATCAGCCTCACCTAAGAATAAACATTAAGTTGGTGCAGGTTACCTACCATTAATATGATAAAAATCAAACCTAACTGGCCTAAAGCAGGTACCAGTGTGTACTGACAATGTTAATCTATTGGATAAAAACATACATGCTAGTGATCACTGAGAACTATACAAGTCTTGCAAAAAACAAAAATGCAGCTACTTCAAAGTCACAATATAACTACATGGGTAGAAAGTAATTTTTAAAATGTTCTAAATCTCAATAATTTATGATCTGTTATAAAGATACACAAAATTAATGACAAAACTAGGTGACTAATGAATTCTGAACATGTTTGTTATCATCTAGTTCAGAGACTACCCTAATGCTAGGGTCTTTCTAAAACATGAACGGGCAGGCCTCACCAAGATAATATAGTTTATCTATGCAGCAGAAACAGGAGATAGCATAACATGACAGAAACAACAACCAGAACACCAGTTAGTTAAAGAAGACTCTTCTTTGGATGCATTTAATTTTACAGAAAAGAAATGTGAACTATGAAATCTAAATTTGCAATAATCTGGCAAACTAAGCTGCAAATGTGGTTAGAGAGATGAAAACTAAAATCATAAGGTTATGTGTACAAATATATCTAGGAAAAATAACTAGTTTAAATAGACAATGAATATGTGTGAATATATGCAAAAGGTTGTCCGCATACTACATATATTACATACTCATCCACCTCAGACAATAGCCAATGTCCAACAAAATTTGGATATGATAACATATTTTGATTTACCGTATTTCCTAAAGAATTTACAGCGGAGGCAGTATCAGACATGAAAAACGACTTGAACTTTTACTCTAAAAAGAAGACACTGCATTATTCCACCCAAAAAGTATATACAATTTGACCACTATCTAAAGAATTTTCAAGCTTGTCCTGTGTATATTGTAAAGGCAACCTATTCAGCATCTTCATTGAAATTACCCACACCTCATTCTCCTCCTTCAGAATTCTGCAGTATCTTGGCTACCAGCTGTGACCAAGTAATATCACATAACGTATTTACAAACACAGCTTTGCACAGTGAAATAGGTTAGGATTTATTAAGGTAACACACACATTAAATAAAACATCCGTTCTCCAAATAAACAATGCCATAAACATGCATACAATAGGCTTCAGTAAAGAACATCCAACATGCGCAAACTGCTGGGGAAAATAATTTCACTCAAAGGCTAGAAAATGACATAACCTCACAAGAGTAGTTCAATAACATAATTATCACGCATGAATAAAATACGTATGACGGTGCTATAAAAACTCACCGATTCAGCTTATATGGTAATTCCGTCACCCGGTTTGCCTCAGGACAGTAGTACACAAACATATACGTACACTTCGCCACACAAAAATAAAACTCAGTCTAATAAAATGATAAATAGTGCAACAACACAACCAAAAAAAAGTTGATGTGTTTTTGTTTTAATGCAGAAATAACACTTATACATTGAAGTGGTGTTTAAAATGCATTAGTATTTCTATGAAAGCAAAATTGGATTGGATAATATATTTACTTTTCAGTAAAACGTTCTCTGTGTATTTTGCTTAGATTTTCTTTTTTCTTGTACAGTGACGGCTGGTTGTATCGTGTCACTAAGTACTGTGTACCACATAACCTTGAAACACGCACTGATTTATGTAACCACTATACAAACAGTGGAAGAACCTCTAGTCCCAACATAATGCTTACTCATTTATCGTAGTAGGTTCGATGCACTTGCAAAATGTCTGTAGAGGGAGAAATTGACGGGAACAAAATTTTGGCCGAAGCACTTGTTGCACAGGTATAAATATCACATGAACATCATAAACGTTAATTTAAATTCTCTACTGTTTTAATGTATGGAATATGAAATCGTGCCTTTATTTGTAGGTTATGTATTACGAATGTTTTTATTTCAGGGTTTGAAGTATGTGTTTGGTATTGTGGGTGTCCCTGTGATCGAGTTGGGCATGGCTTTACAACAAGCTGGACTACACTTTGTGGGAATGAGGAATGAACAAGCAGCCTGCTATGCTGCACAAGCAATAGGTTACCTCACTAAACGTCCTGGTGTTTGTCTTGTGGTGTCAGGTCCAGGATTTCTCCATACACTTGGGGGCATGGCTAATGCTCAGATAAACTGTTGGTATGCTGCTGATAACATCTTTGGCCTATTCCCAGCATAGTCCTTAATATCTTTTTTGAACCATAAACACCTTATGTATTGTGGTTGAACCGCCCCATAATATTATATTTTATCAGGGAATGAAAAGGAGCAAAATATATAACCTGTAGTGCTTCTATATGTAATATATGAACAAGCTTGGTGGTTGCTGGCGTACTATGCAATAAGGCTCCTGTGATTGGGGAGACAATAAAAAAAGAGACCTGTATATCACTATTCACAGCCATTCTCCCACTCATTACTGCAGAATCTATGCAGTTCAAAAAGTGTTGTAAAATTAAAACTATAAAACATTCATTAATTTCAGATCACTGCAGTGATTTCTTTTGACTTTTTATAAAGATGGTAAGACTTGGAAAACTTCTGTGCAATTAATACTTTTCTTCTTGATTTTAAGCTTTCGCCGTGTTTTATATGTAATGCGTTTTCTTTTGGGTATCTCCCCGGCGTCCGAGTGCTAAAAGCCGACGTTTCGGAACTCTCTGTCGGTTCCATCTTCATAGGCAGGTCG
>Ga0268261_10001001_pt1 | contig 18978 bp, 14 predicted proteins | sample TergutNc150P1_FD_190353 | JGI IMG/M metagenome (GOLD analysis project Ga0268261, IMG submission 190353) | Nasutitermes corniger P1 segment gut microbial community from laboratory colony in Florida, USA - Nc150 P1 (SPAdes) (version 2) | ecosystem: Host-associated > Arthropoda: Insects >...
CCCCCCCGGCACTGTTTAACGCAGTCTTTTAAGAATCCATTCCCAAATATTAATCTAAAATCTGTATCAAATTGAAATTAAAAACATAATAAAATCTCTTAAACCTAACAATTCCTCTGGATATGATGCAATATCTAACAAATTAATAAAAATAATCTCTCCCTTTATTAGCTCACATTTAACCCATATATGTAACAAATCCATAACTTCAGGAGTTTTTCCAGACCGCTTGAAATATGCAGTAATTAAACCTTTCTTTAAGAAAGGTGATAAATCTAAAATTTTTAATTACAGACCTCTATCTACTTCAAGTTCTTTTTCAAAAGTACACGAAAACGTTATGTATAATTAATTCCAGGAACATTTTAATATATACAGTATTTTAACAGAAGAACAGTTTGGGTTCAGTTCTGATTGTACAACAAATAAAGCTATATATAAGATAATTAATGAAAGATTGAACGCCTTAAATAGTAAATTTATAGTAGGTGGTACTTTGTTTATCTTGAAAAGACATTTGACTGTTTAAATCATAACATTTTACTGTCAAAACTACAATTTTATGGTGTTAATGACAAAGCTAAATCATGGATTGAATCTTACCTTTATAACAGATATGTGAGAGTTCAAATCTCAGATGAAGGATTAAATCAAACGAGTTTTTCTGCGTGGGGAAAAATAATTGATGGTGATCCTCAAGGATCGGTTTTAGGTCCACTGTTGTTCCTTATATATGTTAATGATCTGCCTAAAACCGTAAATGATAAAACTGTACCTATATTATTTGCTGATGATACAAGTATAATAGTAAACATTCCTAATTCAAAAGATTTTCAAACTAATATGTTAACAGCTTTTAACTGTGTAAATAAATGGTTTGAAGTAAATTTGCTTTCTATAAACGTTGATAAAACTAATTGAATCCAATTTAAAACCAAAACAAGCCCACACTGGATATAAACATAATTGTAATGATAATTTAATAACACCTCTACCTAATATTAAATTTCTGGGCAAATATATACATGATTTAATGAACTGGATTTGTCATATTGAATGTATTATCCCAAAACTGAGTTCAGCATGCTACATAATGAGCAGTATTAAACCATTCATGTCACGCACTACTTTGAAAACAGTTTACTATTCTTATTTCATGCAAACATAAGTTATGGCTTACATTTTTGGGGAAAATCACCCCATAGTTTAAAAATATTAAAAATGCAAAAAGAATAATTTTAATTATGATAGGCTGTAAAAATAGGGTGTCATGCAGGAATCTGTTTGGAATGTTGGAAATTCTACATTTTGTATCTCAGTATATCTTCTCACTTATGATATTTTTAGTTAAAAACAAACAACATTTTACTTTTAATTTAGAGAATCATACTGAAAATACAAGACAATTCAATAACTTTTAACATTCCATAACTAATCTTAGTATATACCAAAGGGGAGTACACTATATGGGCATTAAGATCTTCAACAGTCTTCCTGCATACATTAAAGATATATCTAATAATGTTAAGACATTTGAAATTTGTTTAGATAATTTTTCATTTTTTTTACTCCATAGAAGATTATTTTCATCATAAATATATCAGAAGCTGAAAATATGCAATTAAATGTCTTTAATAAGACCATTACACTTAATATGTAGTCTTAACAATCTATGTTTACTGTCACTAAGTATTATTAAAATATTTTCAGTCATTGTCATGTTAATGTTATTCACATGTGTATAATTGCATTGTGTATTCATTTTTATATAATTTTTTGTTGTCAGTATCTGACTTGTTCCTCTGTTTGTAACTGTAGCAATATCGTATGCTTTCTTGTTACACAATGTTTTGTTCCTGTTTGTATGAAACACCATTCACGTAGTTGACTTGGAATCAGTCTGTTTGATTCCAAATATTTATAAAATATCGTATTACTGTTGCCATGTTCTATACCTTATTTTGTCTTTATTTGTGGATTTATGGAAAGTTAACCAAAATATCAAATATCAGTTATCATGTTCATGTTCAGAATGCTTGCCGCTGGTCACAGCAATAACCTTTATTGATATTACGGTGTTCGGTATTGATCTGGGTTTATGTCTTTCAAACAGACACACGCTACTTTGGTTGATTCCAGATCCACAAAAATGTAAGAATAGACTTTAATATTATCTTCCCTTTAGGTTCATTATTTAAATTTCCCAACAACTGTCTCACAATTCCCCCACTCCCTCCTCTTCCCACGCTTTACCCAATCCCCCTAACACAATCTGCTGTCAACACACAATCCCCGTAACGTAACGTTCTGCTTCTCTTTCTCCTATTCCAAATATTCTCCACAGCACTCAGTTCGCTAAGCCAATCACCATTCTCACCACTGAACTATCCACTGTTCCACTCACATTCAAATGTTACACAAATTTTAATTTCATCAATTTTAATCTTTTCACCATTCCATTTCACATTGCAGTTCATATATTTATGTAGTACAGTGAGATACAGTTGTGACGTCATGTGTAATGTACAGATTGGGAGTTTAAATTGTGTCATTTTCTGGTGCCGTTCGTCCTGTTATTTTATTTTGTGTCACAAAAGCACATTAACAAAGCTGTACCGTTAAGCAAATCTCCGTCTGCTACATTCATGCAGTAACAGTAGCTGTTTTGTACTGCTGTTGTACTGTAAATTATATTAACATATTTTATTATAATTTTGCCCCAGACGGTCGGAAGGTAACTTGGCCAGCTGCGTGACCGACAGTTCTGCTGTCTCAGTTCTGTACCCCGACAGTCACAGCACACCGTCACTGTATTATTCGCTGCACAGCTGATCGTGTCACAACGTCTACTGTGATTACAATAAAAACTTAGAATTTCCTCTTGTTTTAAATACATAATTGAACCCGCTCTCCTCAAAATGTACTGTCAGTTTGCAATTGTTATATTCTGCAAACCTACACTGCCATCCTGTGAATTACACACCAACTTTACAAAGGAGATGTACAAAAATATATATAGTACTGCGTTTTTTGTATAGTTAGTAATGAGAGAGATTGGAAAGGTACCTGCTAGGGAAAGTACTGTTAAATAAATTATATCGCTTGATGTGCATATTGGAAACAGTTCACATGTCCTTGTTGCATATGATAATGATCAGAAGGCTGACATTTCTTGTTGTACCAAATACAAATGGAACTGCATATACTGGTACTTGGTACTGTGCTAAGATCTCAGAATTAATTGTGTTGGTGCTCTAGCCTGCAGTGTCAGTGTAACTGTTGGTGCACTAGCCTGCAGTGACAGTGTAACTGTTGGTGCACTAGCCTGCAGTGTCAGTGTAACTGTTGGTGCACTAGCCTGCAGTGACAGTGTAACTGTTGGTGCACTAGCCTGCAGTGTCAATGTAACTGTTGGTGCACTAGCCTGCAGTGACAGTGTAACTGTAGGTGCACTAGCCTGCAGTGTCAGTGTAACTGTAGGTGCACTAGCCTGCAGTGTCAGTGTAACTGTAGGTGCACTAGCCTGCAGTGACAGTGTAACTGTAGGTGCACTAGCCTGCAGTGTCAGTGTAACTGTTGGTGCACTGTCCTGCAGTGTCAGTGTAACTGTAGCTTGTATCTTTGTAGTCTCCGTAATAGTGCATATTGCTTTCTAAGAACTGCCCTTCCTTAAACACCCCCACCACATTTCCTTCACATCGCTCGGTGTGTCACATTGCACATAATCTGTGTATTTGTTACGATCCTTACACCATCTCCACACTTCCTTCAGCTGACAGTCACCACGTAGCGGGTTACCATATAGACACAATGTGGACAGTTTTGGCAATGCTCTCAGTATATTTATATCTACAGTCCTCAGAATATTTTCGCTCAGGTCAAGCCATTCCAGTACAATGACCTTTACAGATGTTTCAACTGTCAATAAACATACATTCCGAGAAGATTTATTAATTTGTAACAAAGAATGAGAATTGATGAATTTACGGTCACTTTGTGTATGAAAGCCGGGACTGATGTATGGATATACGTATTGGATATTTGGTAACACTGAGAACGTATCTGCATGGATGTACTAAAGTTTGTTGTAGGCTACACACACACACACACACACACACATATATATATATATATATATATATACATATCTTAAGTTAACCACCCCATCGAAAATATCACTATCAAAGTGCTCTATTTTGTTATGATGTAATTCAAGTAATTACAGATTGTTCATACTCTCACATGTGCCTGGTATTATGTCAATCATCCTGTTACCTCCCAGTCTGTTGACTGATGCTGTCACGCACAGTAGCCCCTCCTTCCCCTAAGGTAAAATTGCTACTTTCCCCTGAGCAAAGTTTAGTCAATTTACTTAATTAACTTCGTGACCTGCATACATACATACATACATACATTCATACATACATACATACATACATACATACATACATACATACATACATACATACATACATACATACATACATACATACATTAATGATGAAGTGCTGACGTATGTGATTATTTTACGTGTCGTCAGCAGAGGAACGTCTGAGATAATTAAATTGATCGCTATATCAATAGAATTTGAAAATAAGGAATTTCTGTACATTGACACAGAAGAATCAATACTGTGTCTTGATCAGACTAGACAGTACTCTTTGATGATAGACGAGACAGAATTGTATCATTTTAAAACCACGACGACAGAATCGTCTGTCTGTACACAAAGTCATGCTGTAATGTGTAGTTATTAGTGAGAAACGTGAGCTGTGGAACTGCTTCAACAGAGGGGAAATATTACTGAAACTGTGAGAGGAGATTAGTTGAGTTAAATGTGCAATGTGGATTAAATTAATGAATAATCAGTGGATATATTTCGCACCACATTCAGACATTGTGACAACACTGTGGGACTAAAAGAAACCTGTTGATAGGCAAATTGCGAGTTAACTCTGGATGCAAAGAATTTAATTCTTCGCCATTGTTACAATCCAGTTGTACTGTAATGAGTTATGTAACATTAAAAATGGAAGATTTACTGACACAAAACTCCACCCATTCTAACTTGTGAAGATCTGAAGTTTCGTATTAGCCAGTTATAAGTAGATGTAAAATTCAAGCAGATTCTTATATTGACGATATAAAATACGCTAGTATTAATGTATCGGTATGGGAAGGGAACTGCAGAACTAGAATGCAAAAACCACCAGACAGTCACACACAGCACACATTCTGTAACGGTATATATACTGTAAACCACAGTTGGGTTTTATTCCCATATAAACTCTATACATGTACCAAATGGTCCTGTTGGAACACACGAGTTTTTAAGACTGTCACTGGGTAGTCTGGGGAGACACAAGTTTGTGCAAAAGCAGGTGGAACTGCAGATACACAAGCAATGAAATTTTAGTGATAAGCCGCGAAGTTGTGCAGCTAAATTGTTCAAATCAGGCAATACAAAAAAGGCTCCAGATGTTCACTGTGACCCGAGTTGCTGAATCACACTTTTAGTGGAAACAAAAAGTTAAATTAAAGTTCTAATTGAAATATATTAAAAAAGAAATGTGTTTATAGAGGATTTAAAAATTTGTATTCTCTTGGGAAGTACATTGGTGCGTGAGCAAAAATACGTTTTAATTTGGTGTTCTTCCTACAGTTATCTTTAGTGCACAATGACAAAGTGTCCAGAGACAGTGAAAGTTACACTGACAGTTACACGTGACGTAGGAACAGTACTGAGGGTGACGGAACGAATATTTGTATTCATTAGACAACAATACATTCTGCAGTGTAATTCTGTACATATACTGCAGTGAGAAAACACGGCGTCGCTATTCCACTTTCTGCAAAATAAGACATCCGTTCAAGCTGGACGTCGGTCTATAAAAAGCCAGCCCTGCTACAGCTAAGGCAGTCAGCGTACCCTCGTTTGAGGGTTCATTTAAATCCATGCAACAAGCTAACTCTGTATAACTGTCCATCTCCGTAGTCTCCATCTCTCCCCCTAACCACTAACTGAACCCAAACCTTCAGCCAGTCAACATCTACAATACAACTCGCTGATCTCAAGCCACGCTGGGATACAACATTATTTATTGACGTGGCGAATTGTGTAGATCGGCAGACAGCAGAGCGAAGGTGTGGTCTGGATTGTGTAATGGCGATGTGGACAGGGAGCACTGAGAGAGTAACAGTTGAACATGCACGCACATAACTTCTTCTTCCTGTACCTCCGTTCAGAACAAAACAACTTTATATAATTTAATGGTTTTGGTAATCTAAACATTAGCTACTATTAACAAAAACTTTTGTTCAGTCTCATATTTTGCTTGTTTAGATGGCCAAATTTAACAATAATATGTCAGATACTGGAAAGGATTTTAGACGTTTAAAATCTTCACGCTTTGTTTATGTAATTCAAATCCCCAAATATAATTGTGTGGCTACATTTTAATATTATCATCTCTACAACTGCAATGTTCAAATTTTGTCATTGACAATGAACAAACTTGTTTCAAATTCGGACCAGAAAGTCACTAAGGCAACTTACCTAATTTCATGCCCTGGCAAATCACTAGTCACATTTCACGTATAAAGAATGGCAATTATACAAAAAGGCATTTAATTTTTTAATCCAGTATTTCGTGATTAATTTTGTGTTAATAAAATCTGTTCTGGCTTTGTAAGCACAAGTTTGCTTTTCGGCAATTTAGAAAAATTTGAATTAGTAAACAAGGAAAATTATGGATTATAATCCTCCTTCAAAATGTTTCATTTTCAAAATTTTTTAAAATTATTTATATTTTTTAAAATAATCTTATTAACTTTTCCAGCAATTCTGCTTTACCCGTGTTGTAGTGAGGAACTTAGTTTAAAACAACCTAGTTCCTTTAATATCCATTTCAATATTATCATACCATATAGGCATAATAACTTCCAAGTATTCCTTTAAAATCTTTTGTTTTATTTCCTTCAGTGTCATGTACGCCACAAGACCGCCAGTTCCATCCTGGTTGTGATCAACTGCATTCAGTATCCTTATTGTTTAGATTTGACGGTGAGTCAAAAACGTCAATTACCGAATACCAAGTAACACGGCGTCTTAAAGCACTAAGTAAAGGTCGGAAAAAGATTATTTCATTGCGGGAAATAAATAACTGTAAGATGCCGGACATCACTGTGTTTTGCAATTACAGCTGTTCAGTTGCTACAGATAAGTTAGGTCTATATTGCAGTGTCAACAGACAGGATATGAAGCTGGATCTTGTGTCTGTATTTTGTTACAATAAAAGGTGTAGGTTGAGGGTTAAAATGCAGTGAAATATTTAGCCTGTACTTTGCCTGTACCTCGCTGTGGTCACAAAACAAAACACACGGATGTTCAGTGCGTGGTGTCAGTCTAAATTCCTGACTGCTGACTGCTTTTGTATTGAACTGTCTGGAGATGACGAGTTCAAAGCGTCGATCTCGTTAAGACTTTAACCGAATTAAAAAAGACTTAGATTATGTAGCGGGAAAAGCTATGCACGTAGATTGCTGGAAGTCCTTAACAGTTAGTTCCTCCAGAGGTCCCGTCTGTACAAAACACTGCAAAATAAATTCCGCCGTGTAACTTTTGTTTAGTTTGTGAAATTTTTCTTGGAGTTGCCAACATTCCAGTGCATAAAAACAACTGTTTCTGATAACATACATACATACATACATACATACATACATACATACATACATACATACATACATACACACATACATACATACATACATACATACATACATACATACATACATACATACGTATGTACGTACGTACGTACGTACATACATACGTATGTACGTACTTAATACGTATGTATGTATACACGAATATGTTACTCACTTGAATTTATTGATGATTAGGTTCTGAGGATATCAATAAACTGGCGAAATATATAAAGCAAACTGCTTGACGAAAATATGCTAAAAAATGGTGCTTTGCTATAAAATTGTAGGCTTGTGTCATATAATTTATTTCGGGTCTCTGAGAGAGAAAAAATAACTTACGTCATAAACATCAAAACCCAACACCACAAACTATTACTAGGTAAGAAATATATATATATATATATACTTTCGCTTTAATATTATACTCAACAATTTGCCGTTGAAATAGAAAATATAAGGTAATCTTTGTGAAATCTATTTTATTACATGAATGGATAACAATTTTGCTGTAAATAAAAAGAAATATGACAGTGCATATATTTAACTTCTATACACTTAACGTGCCTTGTTTTACAGACACGTAATTTCCAATGTCATTACTGTAATTTATATAGTGAAAAATTATATGAAACATATAGCGTAGTTGTAACTGAAGAAAATAAAGACAGCGGTTGCAAATTCAGTTACGTCTTTTCAGTTCCAGTTCAGTAGGAGGGGAATTTGTTTGCAAAAGCAGGTTAAGTAGCGTTTGAGATGCTGTCTGAACCGAGAACTGGTACAGAACAGAGCTACAGGATTGAGACAAGAATTAATTAAAAGGAAACATGATGAAATTAGATATGTGTACTGTAATTTATAATCCGACTTATCAAGAACTTCGGTAAAGTTTGTTAAATAGCTGCTGAAGTGTACGGTGCAAATGTAATAGGTCCAGAAGACGTGATAAGGCACATAGCTGATCAGAAAAACAACAGTCAGTCCCACCACAGTCTTTGCAGTATTTCTGCGTGTTTTCATTTGAGGATTTTGTGTCCCCTCAGATAGAGGACGAGAGTTTTCCACAAGATGGCGGGCGGTCATGATGTAAGAGAAGGCAATCACACACAGAGGAAGTACACAGGATGCTATGAGTTCAAATATAACTAATCGTCGATAATATATTGTACGTCCTAAATACATAACTTCTTCACACAAATACTTCGATAGAGCTGATGGAACTGCGAATAATGCAGCCACAATCCACACTCCACAAATTGCGACAACAATTGCACGCCATGTTGGTTGTGAAGAGACACGGACGTGAAGGGGATTCACTGTTACTCTGTATCGCTGGACGCTAAGCACAGCTATAGAGTACGCTGACAGACCGACTGAGAGACGGCGGCAAAATGGAAGGAACGTACACATAAAGCCACCCTCTACCCACATGCACGATATTCTATTCACACAAACTTCGGAGAAAAGTACCGTTAAATAAATGATATCACTTATAGCCAAGTTAAGGATGTACATATTGGGAAGAGTTCGCATGTCCTTGTTGCATATGATAATGATGAGAATTATAAAATTGCTAGTTATACCAAATACAAATGGAACGGCAAATAACAATACTTTGTAGTCTGTTATTAACACAGAGTTATTTATGTCGTAGTACCTGTTAAAGAACTTGTACATGTCCGTCTCTGTGTCATTGTACATGTCCGTCTCTGTGTCACTGTACATGTCCGTCTCTGTGTCACTGTACGTGTCCGTCTATGTGTCACTGTACGTGTCCGTCTCTGTGTCACTGTACATGTCCGTCTCTGTGTCACTGTACGTGTCCGTCTCTGTGTCACTGTACGTGTCCGTCTCTGTGTCACTGTACGTGTCCGTCTCTGTGTCACTGTACATGTCCGTCTCTGTGTCACTGTAAGTGTCCGTCTCTGTGTCACTGTACATGTCCGTCTCTGTGTCACTGTACGTGTCCGTCTCTGTGTCACTGTACGTGTCCGTCTCTGTGTCATTGTACGTGTCCGTCTCTGTGTCACTGTACGTGTCCATCTCTGTGCCATTGTACGTGTCCATCTCTGTGTCATTGTACATATCCGTCTCTCTGTCACTGAACGTGTCCGTCTCTGTGTCACTGTACGTGTCGTCAATGTAACTGTAACGGTAACTTTTATTTTTGTTGAACCCATAGTACTGTATATTACCATCAACACACTTCCCTTTCTCTAACACGTCCCACCACATTCCCTCCACTTCACTCGGTGTGTCACATATCACATAATCTGTCTGTAAGTAACGATCCGTACACCATCTCCACACTTCCTTCAGCTGACAGTCACACTGTAGCGGGTTATAATACAGATACAGCTCGGACAGTTTTGGCAATGTTTTCAATATATTTATATCTACAGTCCTCAGTTTATTTTTGCTCAGGTCAAGCCATTCCAGTGCACAGAATTTTGCAAATGTTTCAACTGACACTGAACTTACATTGCAGCCTGATATATCAAGTTTTGTCAATGAATGTGAATTGATAAAATTGTGGTCAGTTGGTACTTGAAGGCCGAAATTGCTTCTTAAAATTATGTATTTGAGACATGATAACCGAAAGAACGTATCTGGATGGATGTACTGCTGTTTGTTTTTCTCCAGAGATACAAAATGCAAGTTAACCAACCCACTGAACGTAGCAATATCCAAGTGCTCTAAGCTGTTATCACTTAAATCAACATGTTCCAGATTGATCATATTCTCAAATGTGCCTGGTAATATTTCACATACCTCGTTACTCTGTAAGAACAGTCGCGTCAACGTTGTAAGTCCGTTGAATGCTCCCAACTCTATTGTTCTCAGTCCACACTGCGGCATACTTAATTCCTCCAGCTCACTCAGTGAAACAAAACTGTCCGTCTCAAGAGACGTTATGCTTGAGATCTCTTATGTCTGTGAGACGGAATAAAGGAACAGCGGTTAATGATGGTCCGTAGCATGTGATGTAGTACCATCTTGGGACACACCGGCATTGAGCAGGACACGGTTTTTCTGGATCGATCACCAACGATAACCAGAATATCCCAACAGCTATTGCCAACATCGTTGACACCAGCACCACAGTCAGATTTGATGGCATGGCGAGCTGCTGTAATCTGCACAGAGAGAGGAACTGATACTAAATGTTACTGTGTGTGTGTTGTGAGAAAGTTTGGGTGGGAGTGTATATTAATATAGGGATTTCAAGCAACACAGCAGTAAATTGCAGGTCTGAATTGTTCGCTAAATAACAAGTACATGCGTATCACAAAACATATATACTTAAATTACATTATAGTTTGTGGATGTTGTGTGTCCAGAGATGAGACAGAACACAAACACAATCTGAGGAATGAGAGGAAGTAAATAGATCAAACTCAAAAACCACACTACAGTAACTGTTATTAACTTAAAGATTATATTCTACAGCTGCTTGCTTTGAGAATGGCAAAGCTTGTTAAAAATGCAGTCACAATACAAAACACAATCTTGCAGCTTGTGTGAAGTTAAACGATAAATTTCATTATAAAACATGAAATAGGAACCGGTAGCTGGTTGGTAACTGCAGGGCTGAACAGGGAGGTTTTGATGACGGGAGACGGTTAGGTTTATAGTGTACAGCTGTCAGCTAATGGACGTTTGGATAATTATATTGTGACGGTGTGTAACGGTGTGTTCTGACAGCAACACATTGTGTGTTAGAGTAATGTTGTGCACACTGAACGTACAAAATAAATTGTAATTTGACAGCCTGTAAAGTTGTGTTCTGACAGCAACACATTGTGTCTTACAGTAATGTTGTTCACACTGAACGTACATAACAAATTCAACTGTGACGGTCTGCAACGGTGTGTTCTGACAGCAACACATTGTGTCTGACAGTAATGTTGTGCACACTGAACGTACATAACAAATTGTACTGTGACGGTCTGTAACGGTGTGTTCTGATAGCAACACATTGTGTCTTACAGTAATGTTGTGCACACTGAACGTACATAACAAATTGTACTGTGACGGTCTGTAACGGTGTGTTCTGATAGCAACACATTGTGTCTTACAGTAATGTTGTGCACACTGAACGTACATAACAAATTGTACTGTGATGGTCTGTAACGGTGTGTTCTGATAGCAACACATTGTGTCTTAAAGTAATGTTGTGCACACTGAACGTACATAACAAATTGTACTGTGACGGTCTGTAACGGTGTGTTCTGACAGCAACACATTGCGTGTTACAGCAATGTTGTGCACACTGAACGTACATAACAAATTGTACTGTGACCGTCTGTAACAGTGTTCTGACAGCAACACATTGCGTGTTACAGTAATGTTGTGCACACTGAAAGTACATAACAAATTGTGCTGTGACGGTCTGTAACAGTGTGTTCTGACAGCAACACATTGCGTGTTACACTAATGTAGTGCACACTGAACTTACATAACAAATTACGGCTAAACACGTTCTGTAATTCTTCACATCCTGTTTTCTAAATCAGTCCGATACACAAACACAACTGCACATTCCCACTACATCAAAACCACTTTTCACTCTGTATGTCACCAAATAAACGCAAAGTGCCAAGATAACTTTCAGTTGCATATTCTTCTCTTACAATTCAGCAGGAAATCGTTAATTCTGATCTGCAGGCATTTCGGACAATTTTGGCAATCTGTAGCTCTCCCTTTTCCCATGACTTTGTCTGGATCACAGCGGTAAATCTGAGACTATCTTTGACACAGTTGGCGGGGCTGAAGGAGGAGAAGCCAGCCATTGTTTAACTGATCAGGAATAAGACGTGATGTGTAGATTGTTCTGAATTTCTTGATTAATTTGTTATAACAGCGAAATTAGAGTGCTGAAGTCCCATTATTATTATTAACATTATAATTATGTATTCCTAAGCGCAATATTCAAATGAAGATGTCTGCATGTTATTTACATTATGAATTTTTCCCTCGCTCTCCGGATTTCAAACAATCCACACTACCCTCCACCCAAACAGTTCGATTGCCTGAGTACTGCTCTGTATACCGTCCGTGGAAATCAGTAAGCATCAACGTACAACGATTACGTTCATTTAGAGTTTACTGTCAACAACGTACAATGTATCGCCAAAAGGGCAACAAAAATTCTTTCAACAATTCTGTTATTCAGATATTGTGTAGCTGAAATACGTTTGTGTGTGCTGCAGACAGCAGTTGGTTCTTTACAGTCACCGGATTCTGATACTGAGTGGATAATTTGTGTAAATGTTGGTACTGGAGGGGGTTTATGTAGAAAAGGAATTATAAGAATTTAGTGCTCCTTTGTTGTTGACAGAGATTGGTTTCATAAAAATGTAAATCAGTACGTGTCTTTGTACCTTAAGTTAGCAATTAATACAGAATTATGAATACATTAAGACTGTCTTGAGGAACCGCACGACACTGACAGGTCACCACTGTACCGGTGTGCAGCTGTTAATTACTGCTATACTGAGATATTCAAAAAAATTACTTGAAATTCAGTGTTAAATATGTCCTTCTGCACACTTGGCCTTCAGCAGTGCAGACCGCAATAGACTGATCATAGAGAGCCGTGTAATGTATGTGGCGAACTGCGTAGATCGGCAGAGGGAGACCAAAGTTGTGGTCTTATTTGTTTAAGGGTGTTGTGCACAGGGAACACTGTGAGAGTAACAGTTGAACCTGCACGCACATAAACCCATTTTCTTGTACCTTCGTGAAGAACAGAGCACCTTAATATGTTTTAATGGTTTTTGAAATTTGCAAGTTACCCACGTCTTATGAAACACGCTAATTCAGTGTCATGTTAATTACTTGCCAAAGTGGCCAATTTTAAATGTAATATAATAGGCCCTGTATGGGATTTAGCTGTTGCAAATCTTCAATTTTTATAGGTTATATAATTCGAATCCACAAATATAATCATGAGGTTACATTTTAATATTATCCTCTCTACAGCATCATTATCCTAAATTTTGTCATTCTAAACCAACAAAGTAAGTTCTAAATTGATAAAGGAAAGTGAGTAAAAAACCTTCCTATATTTAGGACCTACAAATCCTGTACTCACCTTTCACAATAAAGAATGACACAATGTAAGTAAATTAAATCAGCCATTGCAATGTTTAATCCATCATCTCCTAATGGGTTTTTGTTTGTAAAATTTTTTTCTCTTGTTTCTAATTCTAGATTAACATGTCAGCAGTATTTAGCATGAAGAGAGTCAATATAAGGCCCTTTGCATGTTGGTACGTATATTTAGCACGAAGATAGCCACTGTAACGCTCTGAATATGCCCACCCTTTAAAACTACCACAACAAGAGTTACTACACCTTACTACAAAACGCTCCTCGAGTTCCCAAAAAGGGATGGAATGTTCAGAGGCTTAGCCCGCTTTACCTTCATGTAACTGAAACATATACATGAAGATAAATATGGAACAATGGTGGAATTATTCAGACAGGGGTAATCCGAATTACTCGGAGAGTAACCTGTCCCAGTGACACTACGTCGTTCACGTATGGAAATTCCAATTATGCCAATACGCGTTGATTAATTTACCGATGTTCAGAGATTTATCCCTCAAAACGCACGATGTATTGCCATGTTTAGGTAACCTGTTTATCATTAGTGCCTTACAAAATAACAGAAGTAAGTGCACCGGCGGTTCCAAGTATTGGTTTGCTGCAGCTAGCGGTTTAGGTAGCGGGCAGTCAGATGACCTTGAACTGTCAATGCACTGGAACTGTGGTTGGAGAGCGGTGTCAAAAGGTCAGGGTCGTTATGACTGGGCTGTGACGTGAGGCTGTGTTGTTCACGTTGGAGAGAGAGAGAAAGAGAGAGAGATAGTGAGAGAGAGATGGTGCCACGCCCAGGAAGCCCTCACATACGTCTGTTACACATAACGCAGCAAAAGAAAGATGAACGTTTATTGTAAAAACAAAAGAAAAGTAATTGACAATTGTATATAAGGTTGGGTAATAACACTTACTTACTTACTCCATTTAGCAGAGTGCTTCTTCAGAAGCTAACCGTTTTTCAGCTAGTAAAGAAATTCCCCGCATTTTATGCAACCCGAAGGTTCATAATGGCATTCACAAGTTCCCACGCCCTTTCCCTATTCTGAGCCAGATAAATTCAGTCCATACACCCACTTTCCAATTCCTGAAGTTCCATCTTAATATTATCCTCCCATTTGCCCCTGGTTGTCCAAAAAGGCCTCTTTCCATCAAGGTTCCTAACGAAAATGCTGTATACGACAATCCTGTCACTCATACGCGCTACATGTCTCGCCCATCTCGAACTTCTCAATCTTTTCACCGAAAAAATATTGGGTGAGCAGTACAGATCATTAAGCGTCTGTTTATGCAGTTTCTCCACTCCTCTTTACCTAGTCCCTCTTAAACCCAATTATTCTCCTCAGCGTCGTTTTCAAACACCCTCATCGTAAGTTTTCTACTAAATGTTAGCGACCAGTTTTTACACCCCCCCCCCCCCCCCAAACAGGTAAAATTACAATTTTGAATATTTGAATATTTATATTGAATAAAATATACCTGCCCAATAATAATCTTTTACAGAACAATCCTTTCGGCCGTTTGTCCAGATCACTGCCACAGCCAAAAACATTCCTCTCCGGATGAAATTTTAACAAGTTTGTTCCCAATTTACAGAACAAACATTTTTTAACGGTGGATCACCACTACAAAACACCACCTATCTGATTATAGCTTTGTTAGTTTTAAGAGTGAGTCTCGTTGTCATCTGTACATCAGAGAAAAACACGTGTTCTGTGTTTGACAACTGCCGGACAAGTGTCACTGTCAACAGGTAGCTCCGTGCTAACCCTCTCCACTAGAAGCACAATAATCAATACTGCTGTGGTGTTCTGATTCTCTGAGGGACATCACGTGGTCCAGACCGTGAGCTGAGACCACAGTTGCACCAGTTGGGTGTGGTCCTATGAAATACAGTAATTTAATCCCAGTAATTTCACAATAACTTCAGAACGTTCGACATTGTCACAATTAGTTAAGGAATGTAGATGGAAAATAGAACCGCTGAGCTTGCGTATTTCGAAACATATCCCAAACACAAGCCGCCACGTGTGGCTAGTTCTTGGTAATTCCGTTATTGGAACTAACAGAGGGAACTGATATTGTGTAGCTACATTTAGTGGAACTGAGTGTTGAAATTTCAAAATTTTAGGCTAGAAAAAATCATCGGAACGGAAAGTGGGAATTTTGTGAAGCTTCTGACTGCAGTACGGACTGAATCAAAGCTGTATATAATGAAATTGTCGCGATGAAACTCAAACTTCAAGAAGAAACTGTAGATCTAGATAGTGAATGGTACTTGTACCATTGGTTGTTATTGCCTCTATATTATTCTATTTGGGCCCAATGTAATATTCCCTCTTCAATTTTAGGTCCTTCCAACCACCAAATTTCTGTTATTTCCCCTCACATTTCTGTTGTAATGAGACTCCAACTCAAAGTCAAGTTAAGCTGATTGTGAAACTGTGCCATCTATCAACCTGATAGCACTACGTAAGTAATTTAATGTGCTTTTTCAGTTGCTGTATCGTCTGTGTTTGTGTGTACTGAGGATGGACTGATGGAGGAATGTGATGCTACTCCTTCATCAAATGACAAATCACCATCTGAACCTGGTGACTCAGAAGTCGAACCGAATTATTCATAAAGAGATTATTCATATTCAGACAGTTCTGATAGCAACAGTTCTTCACTGCATGAGGACAACTTTTGTGCACTGAATGAAACAGAAAATGTTTATTTGACCGTATTGAGAGAAAACAGGGTGTCGAATAGCAGGAAAAAAAGAGAACCATTCTATCAGGACGGAAAAGGAATAAAACTAAATTGGTACAAAATACAGAACAACAACAGAAACTTTAAAAATTGTACTAAAATATCTGAAGAGGAGCTAAGTCCCCTTGTAGGGCCACTATTAGGACAAAATATTTTTCTAAGTCCTCCGAAAAGTTAACACTTGATATTTTAAAATATATCGGCCTGTGGGCGATATCAGTGCCAAAAGAAACTTCATATTGCATTCAATGAAGTCACACCAAAATACAGATACCAGCTGTGAGGAAAGGATTCAACCGTAACTACAGTCTTGCATTTAGTTTGCAGAAACGTGACTTGAACACTGGGGTGTGCAGTCAATTGTTTAGCTACAGTTGACGTGACAGACACATCCGGACAGTGATATGAAAGAGGAAGGGTGGTTTTTTTAGAAATTGCCGACAGGAGAGGAACAAAGGACAGGCAGGTGACAGTTCCAAATGCAGTAGAGTTGGTGTCAGTTCTGATATGACAACAATCACAGTAACTGACAGTCAGTATACTGGCGGTAATAGATCAAAATATATGTTGAGGTAGCACAAACAGTTACTGAGTTGTATAAAGAGTGTAAGGCTGATTGTTAGGAAGGAAACAGGCATTTGGTGAGTTGTGTTAAGTGCAGGGAGATTTTAAATTGCAAATTTAATATCCAATTTTTCAAACCGAAGAAAGTTTAAATCTCAAAAAACATGAAAGGGAAAGTAAAATGGGGAAAGTAATCTAATTTCATTCCCAGCATGAAGAAAGATTTTAAGCAGAAAAAAAAGACAAACAGTAGATGATTTGCATCACGTGACTTATTTTGTCCTCCAAAGAGCTTTACCAACAGCTACAGGAGATATTTCAAATGTTTGTTATAAAAGCAAACATTTTACTTACAAATTATACTTTCTTTGACCTTCAGATTGAAACACTGGGTGATGTGCACTGTTATTTATGGCATGAGGTGAGGGGAAACAACATGTTCTGTTGAAATACTGTTTCATGCTTACTGCAGTACTTGATGGGGTGGCAGCTTTTTCTAACAACAGTAATCTTGAAATAAACTTCTAACCTGACCAATGGGGAGGACAATAAGATAATACAAATATAATATAGCTTAACTACACGTTGTAAGGAACTTTCAAATACATTATGTTGCCTATAAATATCTCGATGTGTGTCACACACAAAATGAGTGCGACAGTTCCCACTGTTTGTTGGAGAAAAATATTTTAAAAATCTTAAACTTCAGTGCAGCTTCCTCCCCTCACAAAAAGCTGGCAATTATTAAAACTGCAAGAAAGGACGGACGGCCATTGAAATTTCACGTTTGCAAAGTACTGAATAAAATGCTGAAAATTTCAGTGTAGCTATGAGTGGGGAAAATTGTAACAGTAATGATATTTGTGTGTTGAGAGATGGGAAAGGGCAGCGTAATGAGTTGTGCTTTAAGACGGCTTACAGTAACTGTGAGTGTGAATGTGTTAATGTGACATCAGGCGAGGGGAGATTGTGTTTGGAGCTGTTTCAGAATGTGTTAATGTGACATCAGGCGAGGGGAGATTGTGTTGGGAGCTGTTTCAGAATGTGTTAATGTGACATCAGGCGAGGGGAGATTGTGTTGGGAGCTGTTTCAGAATGTGTTAATGTGACATGAGGCGAGGGGAGATTGTTTTGGAGCTGTTTCAGAATGTGTTAATATGACATCAGACGAGGGAAGATTGTGTTTGGAGCTGTTTCAGAATGTGTTAATGTGACATGAGGCGAGGGGATATTGTGTTTGGAGCTGTTTCAGAATGTGTTAATGTGACATGAGGCGAGGGGAGGTTGTGTTTCGAGCTGTTTCAGGTGTTAATGTGACATGAGGCATGGGGAGACTGTGTTTGGAGCTGTTTCAGAATGTGTTAATGTGAAATCAGGCGAGGGGAGATTGTGTTTCGAGCTGTTTCAGAATGTGTTAATGTGACATGAAGCATGGGGAGATTGTGTTTGGAGCTGTTTTAGAATGTGTTAATGTGGCATCAGGCGAGGGGAGATTGTGTTTGGAGCTGTTTCAGAATGTGTTAATGTGGCATCAGGCGAGGGGAGATTGTGTTTGGAGCTTTTTCAAAATGTGTTAATGTGACATGAGGCGAGGGGAGATTGTGTTTGGAGCTTTTTCAGAATGTGTTAATGTGACATGAGGCGAGTGGAGATTGTGTTTGGAGCTGTTTCAGAATGTGTTAATGTGACATGAGGCGAGGGGAGATTGTGTTTGGAGCTGTTTCAGAATGTGTTAATGTGACATAAGGCGATGGGGAGATTGTGTTTGGAGCTGTTTCAGAGTGTGTTAATGTGACATCAGGCGAGGGGAGATTGTGTTTGGAGCTGTTTCAGAGTGTGATAATGTGACAT
>Ga0268261_10001002_pt1 | contig 18978 bp, 17 predicted proteins | sample TergutNc150P1_FD_190353 | JGI IMG/M metagenome (GOLD analysis project Ga0268261, IMG submission 190353) | Nasutitermes corniger P1 segment gut microbial community from laboratory colony in Florida, USA - Nc150 P1 (SPAdes) (version 2) | ecosystem: Host-associated > Arthropoda: Insects >...
GTGTGTTGTCAGGTAGAGGTCTCTGCGACGAGCTGATCACTCGTCCAGAGGAGTCCTACCGACTGTGCTGCGTCGTTGTGTGTGATCTAGAAACATCAAGAATAGGTGCTCCATATATATACACAACGTTAGGCTCCTAAGGGTTAAATGACTGAAGAAATGAAAGAGCACCTGCAAACATAAATTATTGTAAACTCCCATCATGTTTCATGGTACCCACCATGCACACATACTGCTGTATCCCAGTTGTACATGGACAATATTGTGTACAGTTTTCACAAATCACTCCAGTGCTATTGATAAATCATGAATTGTGTCTTGATGGTTTTTCAAAACTAGTTCCACCACTTGCACTCTGTTCACATGTTCTTGATCTGCCGGTTTGAAAGGTGTAATCTTCATGATGGATGCCAACCCACTCTTGAATTCTCTGCACCCTCTCCCTAAATGATGCAGTCTCAGTACACCATCACCAAATGCCAGCATTAACTGGAAGTGAATTTCAAGGGTGGAAATGTTCTGCCAATACATACTGTCACACCACAAAGTTTCCACTATCATTCCCACTGCACAAAAACATCCCCTAAATAGCATGATTAACTGATTTTTGCACCACCTGTTGCATGTTACCTCTATTGCATTCAGTATCTCCCACCACAAAATAAAAGGGTTGTTAAAAAATTATAGAAGTGGGAACCTTACTTAATAGACAGGCTTCGTACATAGATTGTCGTTGAGTGACAACGTTGAGGAATACACTGACTCCATTTCCTGTTGCCCTGTGAAGATAATAACAAATGATGAAGACTGCTGCAGCCAAACAATAATGACCATAAACCAGACTTGGTGGTGTCACAAGCTTAGCCATTGCAGAGATCTCCTCAGCATATGGATTGCAATACAAATTACATGTTAAAGAATTAAATGTACATAAAGTCAATAAATAATGATGGAGGACACTACGAATTGTCATGACTATGGGCATCACAAATCTTAAGCCTAGTCAGAGAATGAACATCTTCAGCACACAAATTGCAAACAAAATTACAAGTTTAAGAATTATATGTACATGAAGTCGGTAAATGATGAACAACTTTATGAATCCTCAGGACTATGAACACCTCGAATCATAAACCTAGCCAGAGTGTGAATATCTTCAGCGTACAAATTGCAATACAAAACACGTGTAAGAATTATATGTACATAAAGTCAGTAAATAATGATGAACAACATTATAAATCCTCATGACTAAGGGCACCTAGAATTTTAAGCCCAGGCAGAGAGTGGACATCAACAAAAAATTGAAATAAAAGTTAACAGTTTCAAAACCATAGGTACATGAAATGGAACAACTGATTATTTATGAATTGCATACATCACAAGGAAAGTTATAATCACACTAATTGATGATAGGCTGAACTGGAGTGTGAGGGCACTGTAGAAGGATTTGAAACTGCCAATCTGTCCAGACTTGCTTCATCACCCAATGTGAAATCAGTCTTTGAGAAACACAGGCTGCAGACATACTGCCTAGACAGTTATCTGTCATGCTCTGCATCGCGGGGCATGTCAAGTCTCTCCGCCCATAGCTGAGCCCTGTGTAAACATGGAACCAGAAAAATTACAAATGAAATCGTTATTCCTATGATTAGTGTCTTATGTTACATTTTTAATTGCAGGTGAACACCATTTGTCACACAAAATATTCACTGTGTGCTGTATTGGTTACAACATATTGCTCAGATACTAATTTATTCTGAATCCAACATTAGACATTTGATAAAACACTGGAGATAAACAAATTCGTCTTCCAGTCATGACATAACCTAAAAAATACACAATGTGGAAATTACTGTATAACGTCCGCAACATACACGGTTAATACAAGATACTACGTAATATATCTGCAACTCACAAGGTAGTGATTAATGAACAATGAAATGCAATTTATTCCTGGCATGAACATCTGTAATTACTAAATTATACTTACCGTTGAGGATTCCTCGGAAACCGAAAGAATTTAAGGTCACAATGTGTGTCACTGTTGTAATAACCTCTGGCCTAGCAACCCTCTACATTCTATTGGCAATACAATGACGCAAAATAGTAATCATGCACCTTGGTCGACGAAATAGTCAAGAATGGCAACAGTTATGACTGTAAGTTATTTTCACACACATCTTACGCCATGCAGACTAATCATCATCATCATCACACTTATGAATCACGAAAGCAATATTATTTGACACAACTTTCACACACTTTCAATAACGATAACACCGTCTTCCCTTGTACTAGAATTACATTGGTAACTACTTTTAAAAAAATTTTCACGTGCCTCGTATGTGATTGGCCAAGCACACATAAGATACCTTTCCTGCCATCTATTTGATACAAAACGCACCCAAACCGGCTACAAGTAACTCCGTCGTGGCCGCTTGTGGCGCTTCAGTGCTTGTTTCCAGGCGTCCATTTAAAGGCGGATTCACACACAGCATGCCATGCCCATGCCCTTCCCATGCCGTTCCCCTGCCATGCCGTGCGTTAATTCACACATGCCATGCCGCGCCCCTGCCCTGCCCTGCGCCGATAGTGCCGTGTGCTTCCTGAAAGTCCGGGTGGTAGCCGGAAAAATCCGAACTGTTAGTCCAGCAGTTTAACACATCGTCTGTTTTGTATTGTGCTGCTACCTCTCTTTACAGTAGTAGGAATGGATCGCTGTGAGGAGGATGTGATCATTGCTTGTGGGCTTTACCTGCTTGCAGAAGAAGAAAGGCGAAAAAACGAAAATACTGGATTCATAAGGTGTTCCGAACAAGAGAAGAGGAAGGAGAATTTCACACTCTGCTTGGACGTTTGAAAGTTGACAGGCAAAAAATTTTCAAATATTTTAGAATGAGTTTCTCGAAATTTCAAAACTTGAAACAGTTGTAGTACACAGACATTGAAAAGAAGAATACAAGATGGAGACGGAGCATAAGAACAGAAGGAAGACTGGCTTTAACTTTAAGGTTAGTTCATATAAATGTATAATCACAAATAATCTGACTACGTGATCATCATAGGACATTCAACGCACCCCAGAAGGCAGTACTCGTGTTAAAATATGTGAAGATTGTAAAAGTCATTTGTTAAATACAGTTGTGTTCATTTTCAGATTTCTGACTTCAGGGAATTCCGAAATATCAATGAGCTTCAGCTATAGAATAGTACCCTCAACTGTGCATTCTATAATCATATCAACCTGCGAGGCAATTTGGAACAAATTATCTCCAACGGAATTACCACAACCGACAGAAGCAGAGTGGAAGAAAAAAGCGGAAGAATTTTATTCACTGTAGCAGTACCCTAACTGCATTGGAGGTATTGATGGCAAACATACTGAGATACAAGCACCGAATAACAGTGGTTCCCTTTTCTTTAACTACAAGAAGATATTTTCTGTAGTTCTCTTGGCTTTGGTCGATGTCAATTATAAGTTTGTCATAATCGACGTTGGTGGTTACGGCAAATCCAGTGGCGGAGGACTTTTTGCAAGATCGACTTTGGGAAAATCGCTGGAAGCCAATACGCTTAATATTCCCTATTCTAAACCACCGCCTAAGAGCGAAAAACCCCTGCCCTTTGCAAGAGTGGGCGACGAAGCATTTCCCCTAAAGAAATATTTGCTACGACCTTACCCGGGAGTTTCAGCCCGGAACGATGAGAGCAAGCAAATTTATAACTACAGACTGTCAAGGGCACGTCTAGTGGTTGAGAATGCTTTCGGTATTCTCATTCAGAAATTTAGGTTATTTTATGGCCAAATTCAATTGAGTCCTGCATACGCAGATAAAGCAGTCTTGGTTGCTTGTGTTTTGCACAGTTACTTAAGAAATGATGTCAGCGTGGAAGACTGTGTGATTGAAAATACAGATAATCCGTCCCAGTTCTCGTATGTCACAACATTTCGCCGTTCCGGTGGAAGTGCTGGTGAAGAAGCCATGAGTGTAGGGGAATAGTACCGCCAGTACTTTGCAAATGTTGGGTCAGTCCCTTGGCAACTGGAAACAATAAGAAGAGGAAGGGCACTTCAAAAGTAATGTTGTTAATAAACATAACACGTTGATCTACACTTTAATTATATCACTTTGCATACATGGAAGAAGTGACAATGTAAGGTCTTTATATATTGTTCATTTGATGTTCATTGTTTCAGACAAAATGTAAAATGCATCATACTGAAATTAGAAGGGCATTAAATATATAAGTTAATAGGAGGCATAATTGTTCCTTCTGATTGAGGGTACATTGAGTTATGATTGTTTCTGCATGAGGAGTTCAATTTCTTTCTTATTTACTAAGTTAAAAATTTCTCTTTTTGTTTCTGCCAGGTCAGCCCGGGGAACGTAGCCAAGGTCTGGGCAATGTCTTAAAAAAATACTGTCAATTGCTTTTTCTTTGTTGATCTTTCACTATCTGATTTATCACGTGATGCAATAAACTTAGTCAATGTAGTACGTAAATCTGAGTTGTCTGGTTTCTTCTTCCTTTTCGAAACGGTTGAAGAAGTAGACAATAATGGAAACGGGGCATGTGATTCCGAAGCAATATCATCATCATCATCATCATCATTGTGCTGTTCATGTACTTCTTCCTAAAGGCCAACGTTCGTATGACTTCTGAAATAAAGAGAGGAAACCAACATAACAAAGTAATAAATGCAAATTCAAGTCTTTCTGGCTGCCGCACGATATCGACTTGTACGTACTCTAGTGCAGGCACATTGATACTTGTGGTTAAGAAAGTGGGGAAGGAAGCAGGGAAACGGAGGTGTGGGGTTTGAGGCTGGTACCTGTTTAAGGAAATACATGTCGGTGCAAAATAGGAGCCCCATATTCGTCGGCCACTAGAACATATGAAACTGACACAGTCACTGTCATGTGAGTGAGAAATGCTTTTGTTCAGGTACTACACTGAACTAATGTGTTGTTACCGACGTTTCGAGTGTTTGCATTGCTTTCGTGTTTTTATTCAAGTAGACTCTGAACACGGAGACAATATGTTGCGTTCCAACTCTGATAAATATGTAACAATTTGTGGTCGACATGAGCACAGAAATGCATGTAGGTCTTCGTATGAAATACCTGCTCTTGCCTTGCTTATCATACTTTGGGACAATCCGTTCAGAGGAATTCGACTTCTTCAATTTACACGCATGTATCATTTTAGTGACAACTCACCCCATTTCCTGAAAATTATTCTGCAGAAACCGCATCTGCTCCTCGAAACGCCATTTCTTAACTTTTCTGGCAGCTTGCCCACTGGTAGACTCCCTCCTACGTAGTTCTTTCCTGTAGTAGGAGCGGAGCCTTACCCAAGTTGATTTGCATTCTTCAACTAAAATAATTAAGGCCGTTAAATTATCTGATTAGTATCACACAAACGTATACCACCAGTAAGCTTGTCTGTAGTGAACAAAATATTGTGTGGCTTGTTCCTTACCTTGTGCATGAACTTCTCCTGTTTTCTCCTTCCAGCAATTATCCTTCTCTAAATTGTTATCATAATCTTTGTGCTGTAAATGATACAAGCACTCATGTCCTTGCACCAATAAGCTTTTCCTCATCCATGATGAACGTTGGGTTTCATACTGGCCACCTGCATCTGAGATAGGTATGCTTCCGATAACAATTTTCGTGGAACTCCGAGTGGTAGCCGGAAGAAGACGAACGCTGGCAGCCCACAGGCCGTCTCGACGGCCGCGCTGTGCCGTGGCCTTGAGAAGTACGGCATGATGAGAGCATGGCATGGGCGCGTCATGGCATGTGTGAATCAGACACGGCCGCACTGTGTAAATCAAATGGGAAAGACACATTCTAAACCCTTAACGGCACGGCATGGCAGGTGAACGGTATGGGTGCTGCGTGGGCACGGCATGCTATGTGTGAATCCGCCTTAAGTTTCACCGGGGTGCTATTGATGGTCGTCAAAAATGTGAAGCTGCAGGAAGTGTGTTGCGAAAACGCGGAGAAGAAAGTGAACGGAAATGCATGTGTGTATACAAGTAAAATTGAAAACCTGAAGTGAAACCTTCGTCGCCTCGACCGCAGCGCCACGCGTGTTGGTTAGCGGCAGCCATGTTGTCTAGGCTTGTGCATCGTATCTTGAAAGAGGTGTATCAACACACCATTTCAAACGTTTACCTTTCTACACGGTGTGTCTCAAAAGTAAGTGTACTGATTTTTTATTTAATTGTCTGTTGGACTTACCTGAAATTACAAGTTATCTCCTTCGAAGTCTGACCCTTGGGAAGTTACACAGCGGTTCTAACGTTTCTTCCACTGATTACAGCAGTGCCGGAAGTCATTTTCCTTGTGTGTGTTTAGGTCGTCGGTTACAGTTTGTTGTATGTTTTGTATCGGCCCGAATTGATGACCCTTCAACTTCAATTTCAACTTAGGGAAGGGGTAGAATTCGCACGGAGCCAGATCTGGGCTGTAGGGAGGATGTGGAAGTACTGGAATGTTTTTCTTCGCTAGAAATTCTCGAACTGAAAGCGCAGTGTGAGCTGGTGCGTTATCGTGGTGCATCACCCAGTCGTCTGCAAAGTCCGTTCGGACTCGCTGGACCCGTTTTCGAAGTCGTTCCAAGACATCTTTGTAAAAGGCGTGATTAACTGTCTGTCCTGGAGGTACAAATTCCTTGTGCACAAAGCCACGGCTGTTGAAAAAACAATAATCATTGTTTTCACCTTGGATCTGCTCATGCCTGCTTTCTTCGGACGAGGAGAACTTTTTGTGTGCCATTCCGAACTCTGCCCTTTGGTCTCGGGATCGTAGTCGATCACCCATGATTCATCGCCTGTTATTACTTTATCCAAAAAATTTTGAGTCTTTCCTGCAAATCTTGGCAAATTTCCAACCGGTTCGCTTTTAGCTCCACAGACAAGTTTTTCGGCACTAGTTTTGCACAAATTTTTCGCATGTGCAAATGATCTGTTAAAATTCTAGGAACTGCACATTTATCCAAGCCCGTTTTTTCTGCAATCATCCTGACACTCAATCGGCAGTCTTTCACCATTACAGCTCACACCAATTCCACATTTTCATCGCTTGTTGACGAGATTGGTCTTCCAGAACGAGGGTCGTCTTCAACATTTTCTCGGGCCTCTTTGAAAGCTTTGTGCCACTTAAAAACCATAGTTCTGGATAGTGGTATCTCCATAAGCTTGGGCTAAAGAAGCAAATGTCTCTGTGGAAGACTTGTTGAGTTTCACACAGAATTTGATACCGTACCGTTGTTCAGTATTTTCCTGCATCCCAAACGTAACGAGTTTATGAAACACGACCGTACACAAACTGCATTAGCGCATGACTGACGCGACCAATCCAGTTGAAACAAGTTTGAACATGCAGCCAAGTTCACTACCTACGCGCTTGTGTACATCAACGATGTGCTACATTACCAGTTCGTCCGTAGGAAAATCAGTACACTTACTTTTGAGACACACCACGTATATTGTAGGTTGTCGGGAAATTAACTGCAGTCAGATAATCTGTGGCCGCAACTTCAGCTTACGGATCCCATATGAAAATCGAACTGATAAAAAAAAATTCGATTCGCGACAAGTACGTCTGTGACGTACAAATGTGAAGTGAATTCAGGAGAAGGTAATGGCAAACTACTCCTGTACAGCTAAACTTGCTTAGAAAATCCTCTGTAGGATCACCAGAAGTCTAAGCATACTCGACGGACTACTACTACTACTACTACTACTACTACTACTACTACTACTACTACTACTACTACTACTACGTCTGTGACACATATGTTTGTCTAATCTGCGTTAGATACAGCACGGATAAATTAATTCGAGCGCCCGTAGAATTGAAGAATTATTCGATAGGTCGTGACAATCGAATTATTCGATAGTATACCGTTTGTACATTTGTGTGCGCAAATCGTACGGATTGAAAATCGGCTGTTTTTTATGAAGTGTTCAGCAGTTTAAAAATTGACTTTTAATTTATGGTAGTTTCTGCAACACAGATAGTTCAATAAGTGCCAGAGGATCTACTTTTTACGCGGTTGGACTGAACTGAAAACGTATGAAGGTAAACTAGCTGACTATCGAGGCATTCCACTGGGTAAAAATGGTAACGTAGATTTTCTCTCTCGTACACAGAGGTTACGCTTTCATATGTAAAATAAGTGGAGTTTCCAGTTCTGAATGTGCTCCACTCTTACTTGCCTTGAGCTGTCGTAATATATGTATTATATGTAAACTGAGGTGTACAACATTGGATAAAATATGTACATATGATACACCATCTAGCTCTGACAGCTAGAAAGTGTGCGTAATGTGGAACTGCACTATAGGGGTGCCATTTCAGATTAGGATGGCCACGTCTTATGTCTAGTTTATGATGAGTGGGTTCCATATGGTGCTGCAGCAGCAAGCTTTCCATCTAGCAGAGCAGGAGGAACTGGGTATACATTGTGTACCTCAAATGGTATTCCTGATTGAACATTTGACGTCCCCCCCTCCGCCGCGCACAGTTAATGTTATTTTACATAAGAGGTAAGAGTCCCAAAGTGATGACTTGCAGCTTCTAAGCAGGCTGTGTGCATTACAAAAATATTACGTGACACACTACGGAGCTCTTGTCTTGAAGTATTAGTTATGTCTCTATGACTATTATTTTTCAGTTCTTGCAAAGAATGTGGGCTGTTCACCTACTCTTTCTGTTCATGTCCCCCAAAATAATTATCACACAGATTCAAATATGGAGAGCTGTGAGGCCATAATTCTGTAAAGAATGACACAAGATTTGATAGTGTAGCAGTAGGAATATGCTTGTTAACGGAATATAGGTCCTGTGATTTTGTGTCTACTCACTGTACACCAGACTCTGATTTAAACATGGAAAGGAAAATCATGAACTGTGTGGGGATTTTTGGAGCGTATCTCTTATTCTGAATTCTTACAGACCCATTTCATGAAAACCATGCCTCATCTGGAGAAAGAGATGAAGGGGTGTTATCAGAGAGATTCATTGGCTGGTGGTTCTTGAAACTATCTGCAGTACCTACTTCTTACTTTCACTCTAGTAAATAGAGTACGCATAAGGCCGCAATTTTGTTATGGGCATGATTTTAAGTCTTATTGCCTTATGAGCTGAGATTTTGACACCCTACTTTGAACAGCCAACCAGCACAAAGATTTACTTAAGCTAGTTTTTATTCATGCACCAGTATCATCTAATTTTGTTCTGTTAAAATATAATGTTTTGCATTTGCTCTTGTGTTGCCGCCACACTTTTATTTCAAAATTTTTTCACTCTTGTGTGTGCCCTTTTTTATGTGGTACTGTTGACATGGGATATTTTTAGTCTGGGGAACCCACAGCAACTTGTATGGGTAAAGGTCATGCCATGACATGTCCATGCAGGCACAGAGGGGAGGCAGAGGTATAGCTCCAAGTCATCTGCAACCTGGCACTAGAAAGAGTTGGTGATCAGCACCACTTTACCCCTGGGGAAGACCCATTACCCATTGTACAGGAGGCTGCGTGGCCCTAAGGGCTCATCTGGATGGCACAGAAAATCTTGCCCCCACTGGATTTCATCCCTGGACCATCCAGGCCATAGCAAGTCACTGTATTGACTATGCTATCCTGGCCACCAACAGTAACTTGTACGTAACCCATATTTGTAAGGGAACATGTATCCCATCAGTACATTCATGTCCAAACAAAGTTTTCCAAAGATGTAGTGGAAGCTTCGTGAAATGTTTTGGGAGAAAGCTAATTGAAGCAGAGAACACATTTTGTATAGACTAAGGTCAAAGTTAAAGTGGAAACACTACCAAAGAGGTTTCAGGATGTAAAAGAACAGGCTGTCTCAGTTAGGTACAAATTTACAAACATTGCAGTGAATCAAAAGATGAGAAAATTTTATGGGCACTTAAAAATGCTGTAATTTGGAAAGTAATTGACATACAAAGAGATAACTTCATAATTATCATATAGTGGACTGTTGGTTTGCATAATTTTGGTGAGATCAAAGGTGTTCATGTCAGCTGCTGTGTTGCTTTGGCCTGAAGTTTTAAAAATTAATTGAGATAAAGCTAAGGGAGTTACCACACTTCTCTTGCATGTATTGTGGAGGTGATGGATTTTGGCATAATTATGAATTCCTGAAAACTATACATAATGGAAGTAATATAATTCAAGCATGTACTTTCTGTTCCTAAGAAAGTATATTTGATATTAAGCAGCCTTGAGCATACATCCTTACATTCACAAGTGTTAGTATTGGCTGAACTTGCTTGATAGTATTGTTGTCCATTTTTAGGTGTTTGTAAAGTTGCAGAAAGGGACTGTTGGCTTTGTCATATCTGTCTGTATGTCCACATGACATGACTTGGGTTTTCTAAATGTATTGGCATGATAATTTATTTTGGGGGCTGTACTAAAGTATATCAAGAAAATTCAAGTTTAGTTAAAATCAGACAAAAATAACAGGCATTTTACATGCAGACCTACATACTTCTGTGACATCGGTTGTTACTGACATTATCATGGTTGCCATGTATAATGACATTACCACTAGTTTTCTGGTTATGATGGTTATTTTGGTCACCAGAGTTACAGATGTTTCTGTGGTTACCTTTGCTACCATGCTGAACTAAGGATACCAATGTTTATTTGTTACTATGATTACATGAACTTTACTCGGATTGTGTGATGTGTTTCCTGTCATTCAGTGTAAACTCATGACCAATCCAAACACATGCACACAAGCTGTGATTAGGCTGACTCTTGAGTTAATATTGAATTACTAGAATATGACAGACATTTCCTGTTTTGTGTTATACTACCACTTTGTTTTTCAGGAGTGATGCCACAGCAGAAGAAAAAGAAGCAACCTAAGAATGCATTTTATTTTTTCATGTTGCAATTCAGAAGTCAAGAAGAAGCAAAAGGTGCCAGGTTTCCAGGTGGTTTAAAAGAAGTGGCTGAAAAGGCAGCTCCAATATGGAATGTAAGAAAGTGTTAGGGCTGTAAGGATAGAGTAAAAGGAAGGGAGAAAGACAGTGCTGAGTATCCTCATTACAAACGATTCAGATGATTAGATCATTTATTTATAATTATGTTTGCAGATCACTACATGGCAACAGGGATAATACAGTCATTAAACTGAGAGGTTATAGGTTGGGTGCCAGAGTTCTGTTCCTGACAGAGGCATTGGTTTTTTTTCTTTACCCTGTCCAGAGTTAGGCAGAGTACTGATCTGATAGTTTACCATCATCTGATGCTGTAGTTAAGAACACATTTGTTAGCTGCAGTATATAAAGTTACAGATGTGTCTTATTTCAGTTATATATTTAGTAAGGCAGTGAGTGAAATCTGTCATATTGCTGTAGGGCAAATGTGGTATGAATTTCAAGTTCTTAACTCAATCTATCAATCAATCTGATTTCATGGTTAGTACAAGCTGGATCAATCAATATAGAAAAAATGCCATGGAATGTGGCAGATCAACGTCTCTGGAGAAAAGTAATTGGCAGATTCAGAATTGTTTTTGAAATGCAGGTTTGTCACATGAACAGTTTTACAGTTGCATGAAAACTGGCTTCAGTTTTAAAATGTGATTTGATCATAGAGAAAATTGCTTGGAGAAGTAGAAAAACAAATTTAAATATATAAGTAGAGCAAACGGTAGAATAAATTTGTGAAAATTTTGTTCCTTTATTAAAAATTATGCTGGGCTCTGAATAATGATAACATACAATAATGGGTGAATCTAGACAGAGTACAACAGCTGACTGTGACATAGTATATTTTGTGAGTCATACTGGTGATGACCATATGGAAGGCTGTAACAAAGTAGCAGAGGAAGTTGGTGGAGTGAGTGATAGTGGGAGATTGAAGGGTGTTGGGAAGGCATTTTCTTAGTTTATACAGCAAAGGTTGCTGACTACTAAGGCATATCACTGTTCTGGTGCCATCTTGCAGCAAAGAAAATGAAGTAGGCTCAGAAACAAATACCATTACTTATTTCTTGAAAAAATAAACTTTTATTTATAATATAATAAATACTGTTTTGTTTGTGAGACATTTCTTTGGAACTTTATTGTATTGCTTTGTAGTTTAATGATAATTTGAGTCATACATCACAATGTTTACCCTCAGTTCTGTCATTGGTCATCCATATTATCTGATATTTCTGGTTGTCCATCTGTCTTATGGTCCCATTTATCTTGGATAATTATGACTACTTTAAATGAAATACAGCAAGTTATTTTTTTTTTTCAGCGGTTGACACCAAATGAGAAATGGGTATATGAAGAGGAAGCTCGCAAAGGGAAAGAAGAAGCCAGGTTTAATCTTGAGAATAAGTATACGTCACAAGGCAAGAGCTACGCAGAAGTTGAACGTGAGAAAAATGAGGCCATTCAACGGCTGAATAAAATGAATTGTGAAATTGAGACCACTGTGCGCTCACTAGATTATTGCTCATGTGAGTTGAATGTGTAAAATTAAGGCTTCCATTTTTTATTTGATATGAAATTGAAGTATTCTTTTATGTAAGATGATGAAATTAGTATTTAAGTTGTTTGATCTCAATGTTATGTTGTCTCTTTAATTGTGTCCTTGCTGGAATGAATGTGATCTGTCTTAGAAGATCAGGCATTCTGAGTTATCATACTGATGCTAGGCCTTTAAAACAGCCCTTATATGGGCTAACGTACTAATTCATATTTTGTATAAGTACATGATATACTTCAAGGAACACATTGCTTATAAAGCATGTGTGTTTTGCCAATAAAATAGTTCATGTACAACAACATTTGAACATGGACCCTTTAAATTAGAAAGCCAGTAAACAACAAATCCCAGGAAAATAACAAAAGTCCATACTTCACTCATACTTCTAGCCTCCCCAGTGCAGCACAAATATCTTTGAAAAATACAACAAATTGCTTGCACAGTTTACATTAGTAATTATGTGAATAAAAAACTTATGCTAGTAACAAGACTTGAGGTAACAAATTTTGTCTCTGAAGAATAATAGTCTCTTGCCTTGTCCACTTGGCTGTGAGTGAATATGGATGTTGAAGTGCAGTGTAGGACTCATCTAATTTCTGCTGTAGAACCTAACCACATATCTTTCAAAATTGATGAACTTGATTCAGATTTATGAGTATGTTCAAATTAGGCAGACTTATATATATTTTTGGTGCACAGATATCTGGTATAAATAATTTTAATGATTGGAAGGCACACACTTATATATTCAGGGAAATTATAAATGAAATAAATTAACTTGAGCTACATTTATCTTCAAATTAGGCAGACTTCCACATGTGTTCGGTGAACAGACATCTGGCATATATACTTGTAATGAATGGAAGCCCCATACTGATAAATACAGGGAAATTATGAATGATGAGAATTAAGGTGGCATCTGTACGCTTACATCATATTTATACCTTCAGTTGAGGATTTATTATGCTTGGATTATGACAGAAATGCTAAATATTGTTTGCTGCTTATATTGTTCTGTTCTTAACAGCCTTGCAGACCTTCCAATTCTACCTGATCCACGTAAACTACTTCTGTCGGCAAGAGAATGGAATGTTCACCCCTTGTGAAATTGCACTTGCAGAGTTCAATTTTCTGGAAGGTAACAAGAGAGTGTACCACACCTTGATCAACCCAGGTGAGTACACTGTAACTTTTGTTCAGTTTGTTGGGCTTTAGCTGTTATAGGCAGACAAGACGTTTGCAGGACTTGCAGCAAGATTTACAAGTGCAATCGGTAATTTAATTTCTTAATTTGATTTAATATCTTGAGTATTGTTCTGCAATTTTATATTATGTTGCACATAATGAAGAGACACAACTCTAAGACACACGCATGTTGGGCTACCTGCTGCATCAACCAAAACCCTTCAGTCACATACATGTTTTCATATTCCACTGTGTCTGGTTTCACAGAATATAGTTGTACTATATACTGTCTTGTGCTAATATAATTTGTTGTGAGAATTAAAATTCTTTGTTTCAGTGTGTATACCTTTTTTAACAAAAATCATAAGAGACTTACGAGCTTATTGTGTATCTCTGACCTTTATACAGGTGGTTCTTGTTTTAAGCTTGTTTTTTTTATGTCTTTCTTAAATTTAACACTGCTTGACGATTTACATCACTTCTTAGTTTATGCCCATCTCATTTTTGGTTTAACACCCTTTGGCTGTATGCACTGGGATGCTGCCGAGAATGTATGAAACTCACAGAGTAGAACAAGGACCGGAGGCAGTCCATTCACTGTAAACCCCCTCAGTTACCTTGTGCTCATTGTTTAGTTCATAGTGCTTGTCTGTGGTATTTAACAGCATCAAAATGAGTGAGAAGCATACCTCTACTTCACCTAGTGCAATCGCAATGAAAACACAGTGAAGTGCAATCAGTACATAAATCATATTAAAAAAAAAAGAAGATGAATGCATTGCTAACATCTCCTCTGCTCTTGGCTTGGCCAAGAGTATTTTATGCATTGGGGATAATGGTGAAAAAATCATCTCATCCAGCATTTAATATATGTGTATTGTTTACAATTTATTTCTAATTTACACAGACTAAGATTTAATATTAATTATTTCTTTATTATTATCAGTAACAATAATAAGGTAATAACTAATGATGGTGGTGGTGGTGATGATGATGATGATGAGGGGAGGAATAAGGAATATACGTCACTGTAAGTGGATGATTTGGAACTGTAAATAGATGTTAGGAAGATCTGGAGAATGAAATGAAAATTGTGAAAGCATTTAGCAGAGACATTAATATGGATTAAAAAACTGCAAAAATTAGTTTAAAAAAAGGTAGAGTCCAGAGAAAACATACATTGGAAGCACATTTCAGAAGAACTTTAAAGAACTGGACCTGAGAAAAGAATAAATAATTAGGGAAAGAAGAGAGCCATAACATAGAGGATAAGAATGAGAAAGAAAAGTTGAAGAAGGAATACTTGACGAGATTGAGATTAGTATTGGAAACAGAATAAAGTGCAAAGAATAAATTACTAGCAATTGGGTCATTGGCAGTACCATTACTTAGGTGCAGTTTTGGAATTACTGGTACCAAGAAGAACTATGAAAACTGGAAACAAAAACAAGAAAATTGATAACCATCCATGGAAAGCATCACCCAAAGGCAGGCATAGGTCACCTGTGTGTCCCAGAAAAGAGGGAGGAAGGAAGCTGATGAAGCTAGAAGAAGCCCACATAGTAGAAATTACAAAACTAAAGGAATATGAAGACAGTAAGGAACTTCCATTAATACAAATTGTTAGAATGTACCAACACACCACCAACTCAGCAATGTTACAGACAGCTGGAAGCCTCAAGATAGAATTACAGAGAGGAACAATACAATTAAAGGATGGTGCAGCACAGAAGACAAAAGAAAGATGGCGAGGAAAGAGGATGCATGGACAGTTCCTGTGTAACTGAGACGAAAAACTGGGGGATAATGAACGGTCATATCAATGGCTAAAATTTGAAGACATCGAGGGAGAAACAGAAAATATGATTGTGGCAGCTCAAGAACAAACAGCTAGTAAAACTACCGTAAAAATAAAATTTTGAAGGAAGAAATTGACAGTAAATGCTGATTATGTGAACATGAAGAAACTATTGACCACCTTACCTAAGGATGCTTCATTTTAGCAAAGAATGAGTACATAATGAGACACGATAAAGTTTTTGCACATCAAATTGACAGACAAGTGGCATGCACGCACGCACACGTGCGTGTGCACACACACACACACACACACACACACACACACACACACACACACACACACACACAAAAACCAGTATGTGTGAACATGAAAATGTGAGTCCTATAGAATCGAGGGATACACACAGAGACATTACAGCAAATAGGCAGGATATAATACTTAAAAACATAAGACAGAAAACATGCACAATGATGGATGTGCTGATACCAGTGGACAGAAATGTCATGCAAAAGGAAGCAGAAAAGAAACTAAAATATAAGAGTTTATATATTGAGATGCAACGAATGTGGAACATGAAATGTATGAATATACTTGTAATAATTGGAGCCACCAGAACAGTAACAAATGGTTTGAAGTAAAGTTTGGAAGCCATTCCAGGAAAACATTCATTAGATTCACTACATAAGACAGCTATGTTTGGAACATTTCACGTAATACTTATGGTATTGCAGTCTGGATTTTAAGCCTGACCAGTGGGAATCACCATTGACTCAAGAGAAGTACCAGGGGGAAAAGGCCTGTGACAAGATACAACAACAATGACATAATAATAATAATAATAATAATAATAATAATAATAATAATAATAATAATAATAATAATAATAATAATAATAATAATAATCTGTCCAGGCAGATAAAGGATACACTTCCTTAAAACTAAATGAACAACATGTGGAAGATGATGTAACAATAATAAAAGAAATCTGAACACTTGAAAAACAAAAACCCTACATTGAGAATTCCACAACTTACTACAGGAAAATCATGTGGACAAAGAATCCTCTGTACTTTGGCTTTCTGCAGGCTATATCTAGCCTGAGACGGAAGGTTTTGCAGTCAACATCCAAGACCAGGTGATCAAAACTAGAAATTATGAGAAGCACTGCTTAGGAGTGGAAGTGACTGGCAGGTGCAGAAACTGTGATTAAGGGGGTGAAATAATTGAAAATACAATAGCCAGGTGCTCATCACTTTCTGAATCTTGGGAGACACAACTAACTGGCAAAAAATAACTCACCGAGGGACTGCCATACTCTGCTCAATAGAAATACTGTCACATTTTAGATACAACTCAGAACCAGTGCTGGAATCATCTAACATGATTTTATACTGGGACAGGACTGTTATAACTGAGAAAATGGTAGACTTCAACAGTGTTGATCAGCAGGGAGAATAAAGCAGCACTTGTAAGAGATATAGCAGTTCCCTTGACCCATAACCTTTCTAACGCTGAGGCATAGAAAATTGCACAGTATGAAATTTTGACCTTGGAAATAAAAAAAATATCTGGGAGCTTAACGTCTTATTTCTCAGTTAAGAAGTGGTTACCCGAAACTTCCGAAAACATCTAGGGAATATAGGTTTAATGAAACACATCTTATGAGTGGGGATCTTAAGGGATAGGATGAATTTCCTTCCCCTGACTGAGTCTAATCCCACCAACAATCTGGGGTAGTTGAAGGTTTCCCAGCAGATAGATGCTGAGTAGTGTGATGAAGTCAACAACAACAAAAACAACAAGTGTTAATACTAAAAATTACAAAAAAATTACTATGAAGGATGGTTCCATTGATGATTTGTGCAGAAGATGCAACTCAGCTGTAGAGAACATTCAGCATATAATATCCAGATGCCAGACATTAATACAATTGGACTACAAAGCCAGACCCAATTGTGTTGCAGAAATATTGCATGAGAAACTGGCTCTAAAGTACTCCCTACTAAATGAGAGTACCTCTTACTATAAATGCAGTCTATCAAAGGCCTTAGAGAATAATCTGGCATGTTTGTATTGGGACAGGAGTATACTGACCAATGAAACTGCCCCACGTAACCACCCTGACATCACACTCTTTGAGAAAACCATTTAAATATTTTATTTAATTGATGTCAGCAAATGAAATTGAGGGTTCACCTAAAGATGAAAACAGCGTGTTTTCAAATCGTTGTGTAATATATTTTATTTGGTGTGATGATGGAAATAGTCCAAAACCCTGTCAGTGATGTGCAAATTCAGGTGATTTGCAAACTACTTGTATCAAAAACATGAGAAAATGCAGAATTAAACATTAAAGTGAAACAACAGTGACAAGTGTAAGTGGTGTATACCTTACCTGTCACTATATCTGCAACGGGAGTCATTCCTCACACTCTGCATGATGTCCTGAAGTGACTAGACTTAGCAGATTTGCTGCACGTTGCCACACATGGACCTGTAATCTTAAATACATGCAAGATAGAGAGTTCTTAGGTGACAGCACATATCAGCAATAGGTGGTACATGTACTTACCTTTACCTTCGTTATTAAGGCGTGAAGTGGTATGACTCTGCCATGTAAAACATGAGTAAATGATGCAAGTATTAGTAGTAGTAATGACACCAACAATGCCAACACCAAATTGAGAAGATTGATGAAAAAAACAAGAAAGCTTCTAACTATTGGAGGAATCCACCACCTGAAGGCAGGCACTAATAGATTCTACATCAAACCAGGAAATGATGGATGTGGATTACTCGAATTGGATTTCACTTATAATGCTGCTATTGTTGGTCTCAGTGATTACATTAAGCGATGTAAAGATAGGCTTCCCAGATTAGTGCAAGAATATGACACCAGGAAAGCCCAACACTCTCTGCAAAAAGAAGCTAATTTAATAAAACAGAAATGTATGAAATAAGAAACTGCTGTTCAGAATATCAAGAATCAATTTGAGTCCAGCACTGAAAACGAGAAAATAGAAGAACTCAAGACAAAACCGATGCATGGACAATTCTGCCAGGGGACCTTGAAAGATCATCAGTAGATAAAGAAAAATCTCTGGTGTGTTATGTAGCCAAGGCCTAAATGGAGAATCAGAGAATTTAATAATAGCAGCCCAAGAGCAAGCACTCAAAATGTGTTATCGGAGGAACATTATGAAGCACCCAATTGATAGCAAATGCAGGATGTGCTATAAGGCAGAAGAATGTAGAAAACGTATTGTTGCAAGATGCACAACTCTTTTGCCATCTGAATACACTAATAGATGCAGTAAGGTGGCTGGTTACATCCACTGGACAGTATTTAACCCTTAGGCGACTAATGTCATATATATATATGGAGCACCCATTCTTGATGTTTCTACATCACACACAACGACGCAGCACAGTCGGTAGGACTCCTCTGGACGAGTGA
>Ga0268261_10001003_pt1 | contig 18977 bp, 15 predicted proteins | sample TergutNc150P1_FD_190353 | JGI IMG/M metagenome (GOLD analysis project Ga0268261, IMG submission 190353) | Nasutitermes corniger P1 segment gut microbial community from laboratory colony in Florida, USA - Nc150 P1 (SPAdes) (version 2) | ecosystem: Host-associated > Arthropoda: Insects >...
GACATAACTGTAACTCGAAAACTATAGCTAAGCTGAAAATTTCTGTGTCATTTTCGAATTCAGCGGCCTCAAATTAGTAAAGTGTACCCAGTCTCGTTTCCGTAACATTTTGTGTGTTGAACAGTGTTATGTTCATTCATTAGTATATAACTCATCCCAATTAGGCATGAAGAAAAGCCCAGTCAGTAGAACGTTATGGATATGACAGGCTGCAACCTGGGCAAGGTCTTAGTAGTTCCCACTTTCGTTGCAAGGCGTCTCCAAGTACGCCAAGACGCCAGAGAACCTAGTGGCGAAAGTTGGAACTATTTGTAGAGAAGGCTGTCCTGTAATTTTGCTTAAATTAACCCTTCCACGCCATTTACGGAACTGTTTCTTGGTAAAATCTTTGACAAGTGGGTAACGGCCACAATTAGCTTATGTGTATTCAAAGCATGAGTTCCGACAAAACACCTACGCCTTTCAGATTATATTTGCTGCATTTCATTTCTTAATATGAATTGCGCCAACTGAAGAAATTCTTGTATTGGCGCTCGACCTAAGTCTATCTTTGAAGAAAATTAGCACCAATTATTAAGTGACCCTACTGAATATAACCCTTTATGACGTTCGACATGTAGCAAAATATTGTTGATACTTGAGCCAAATCAAATGATTGGTACTTTCGTGCTCAAACTCCACCATATCTATGCTGAATAAACTCTGAAGCCACCATTCGAGCGAAATGATGAAATTCGTTTATTTGTTCTGGAAAAGCAGTCTCTCTGTCCTGAATATGGTGTACATGACGCGGTAACTGAAGTTATTCGTGTATTGTCCTTCGACCTACAGACTATCTGTTTTAAATATAGACACGAAAAATAACTCGCTCCAAAAGCATTGGCACCCAAGCAGTGAAGAAATCATCTCATAATATGACGTGCCACAAATGACGTTCGTATACATGAGTTCCACATTTAACTTAACTGTACGGAAAATGGCGCCAAATATGTCTCTCCAAATCAAGAAATGTGGCGCTCGATATGTGACGAAAGAGAGCTGAAAACTTGACTCGCTGCACGTGATGTTATTCAAGTGCTGTAATTCTAAATGCGGCTGATCTATTTGCAACAAACCTGACACGCAATAAGAGTTAATGCGTTCGAACTGTCTCTGTTTATGCTGAATACGAATTCCATATATGACTCCCGCCAATACGTTTATTGTCTCTCGACTTGAAGGCTATTCGTATTGAATATGGTGTAAAATAAATAAATTATTTCAACTAAATTATTTCGCATATTGGCGCTCCCCTTACGTCATTTCTGTGCTGAATTTGGCCAGAAGTGTGTTTTGCGAATTTTAAGTAACAACTGTTTTGGCGCTGGTCATTGACCGTTACTGTGCTCACAATGAGTTCCAAATGTCTTGGTCCAAATCAAGTGTTTCGTGACTGATTGTTAGTCCTCCAAAATATATCCGCCATTTATTGGCTTGGACTATGACTCGTGGCAAGTGATGAAATTCGTTTATATGCGATTGACATGCCACGTAGCTGTACTGAATAAGGAACATAGAATTGAATTTCACCTACAGCAGCAACAGGTGTTTATTCTTTTGACCTCCACCTTGTATGTGCTGATTATGGGGTCCAAAACATTTGGCGCTACAAGTGATGAAATACATTTAATAGAATTCTATCTATAACAAAACTGTATAGGTGTTAGTATGAAAACATTACTTTCGAAAAGTCATGAAATTCTTATAATTACGAACGATTAGCAGCTTAAATGTGCTGAAAAAGGGCTTCAAACATGACTTACTTGAACCGAAGCAAGACGTTTCTTGACACTTGACGTACAGGCGCTCTTTGAAGAATAATGCCTGGAAATTGTCTCACTTGAAGTAATGAAATACATTTAATAGCATTCTATCTATAACAAAACTGTATAAGCGTTAGTCTGACAACATTGCTTTCGAAAAGCTATGAAACCTTCATGTTTTCCTCAAAAGTACTACGCGCTCTTACTCCTTCGGGTCATAATGACCCACTATGCTGGGATGTTGACAACTGTGACAAGAAAACGCGTAATATATTTTTTACAAGTTTATCACATGAAATAGTGTTGGTAAACAGAATGAGAATAATGCCTGGAAAATTGTCTCACATGAAGAAATGAATTTTGTGTATTTACATTCGACATACTTATCTGTTCTGGTTATAGGTCTAAGCCTAACTTGCCCAAAATTCAGAAGTATGTGAATTTGCCCTCGACCCACATCCTATCTGTACACCATTTGAACTCGAAACACGACTCGCGCTAAGTGATGATATGCGTGCATTGCGTCTCGACATTTGGGTTCATTCATTAATATATAACTCTTAGGCCATTTCGGCATGTACAAAAGCCCAGTAAGGAAAACGTTATGGATAGGACACGCTCCAACCTGCGTAAGTTCTTAGTAGCTCCTACTATCGTCACCAGGCGCCTCCACATATGCAAAGCTGCCAGAGATCCTAGTGGCGAAAGGTGGAACAATTTGTCGAAAAGGCTGTCCTGTAATTTTTCATAAATAACTGCTTTCAGACCATTTAGGAATCTATCCCGGATCTCAAAATCTGTATTGGTACAAACTAAGTGTTTCGTGTCGGAGTGCTCGGCCTAGAGCCTAACTCTGACATGTATGCCCTTGGATCATGACTCGTGCCAAGTGATGAAATTCGTTTATATGCGAAGAACATGCAGCGACATACTGAATATGGGATTAAAACAAGAATTGAGACTACTGAAGCAACTGGAATTTATTATTTTGTGTTCATATCTTATATGTGTGAATATGAGATCAAAATATTTGGCGCTACAAGAGTTGAAAAACGATTAATGTCATTATATCTAAATACAGACGCTATAGACGTAAGTCTTGAAACATGACTTTCGACAATTGATGAAAGTGTTATAATTGCGAACGACTTGTAGTTTAACGGAACTGTTAATGAGCTACAAACATGACTTACTCCAACTGACGCAAGTCCTGTCATAACGCATCTATCTGTGACGAAGAAGGCATGGAAAAATATCTCAGACAAAGTGATGAAAATTGTGTATTATCGTTCGACATACTTCTTATCTGTTGTGATTATAGGTCTAAACATAAATTGCAACTAATTATGAAATTCGGGTGGTTGCACTCTACCAACATCCTATCTGAGCAGTATTTGAGCTACGAACATGACTCGCGCTAATTGATAAAATACGTGTATTAGGGTCATTCATTAGTATATAACTCATTCCAATTAGGCATGAAGAAAAGCCCAGTCAGGAGAATGTTATGGATATGACACGCTGCAACCAGGGCAAGTTCTTAGTAGTTCCCACTTTCGATGCCTGGCGCCTCCAAGTACGCCAAGACGCCACAGCTCCTACTGGCGAAAGTTGGAACTATTTGACGAGAAGGCTGTCCTGTAATTTTGCAGAAATTAGCCCATCCACGCCATTTACGGATATGTTTCTTCCTACAATCTTTGACAAGTGGGCGACGGCCACAAGTAGCTTATGTGTATTCAAAGCATGAGTTCCGACAAAAGATATACGCCCTTCAGATTATCTGTGCTGCATTTCATTTCGTAATATGAATTGCGCCAACTAAAGAAATTCTTGTATTGGCGCTCGACCTAAGTATATCTTTGAATGAAATGAGCACCAATTATTAAGTGAGCCTACAGAATAAAACCCTTTATGACTTTCGACATATAGCAAAATAATTGTTGATACTTGAGCCAAATCAAATGATTGGTACTTTCGTGCTCAAACTCCAGCATGTCTATGCTGAACATACACTCAAGCCACCATTCGCGCGAAATGATGAAATTCGTTTATTTGTTCTCGAAAAGCAGTCTCTCTGTCCTGAATATGGTGTAAATGACGCGGCAACTAAAGTTATTCGTGCATTGTTGCTCGACCTACAGACTCTATGTCCTAAATATAGACACGAAACAAGACTGGCTCCAAGAGCTTTGGCACCCAAGCAGTGAGGAAATCATCTCCTAATATGACGTGCCACAAATGACGTTCGTATATATGATTTCCACATTCAACTTAACTGAGCGGAAAATGGGCGCCAAATTCAAGTGCTGTAATTCTAAATGCGGCTGATCTTTTTGCTACAAACATGACAAGCAATAAGAGTTAATGCGATCGAAATCTCTGTCTATGCTGAATATGAATTCCATATACGAACCCAGGCAATAAGTGTATTATCTCACGACTTGAAGTCTATCCGTATTGAATATGGGTTAAAATAAATAAATCACTTCAACTAAATTATTTCGCATATTGGGGTTCGGCTTACGTATTCTCTGTGCTGAATTAGCCCTAGAAGTGTGTTTGCGAATTTCAATTAACAACTTCTTTGGCGCTGGTCATTGACCGTACCTGTGCTCACAAATGGTTCCGAATATCTTGGTCCAAATCAAGTGTTTCGTGTCTGAATGTTAGTCCTCCAACCTATATACGCCATGTATTGGCTTGGATCATGACTCGTGGCACCTGATTAAATTCGTTTATATGCGATCGACATGCCGCGTAGCTGTACTGAATAAGGGACTAAAACTTGAAATCCACCTACTGAAGCAACAGGTGTTTATTCTTTTGACCTCCGTCTTGTGTGTGCTGAATATGGGGTCCAAAACTTTTGGCGCTACAAGTGATGAAATTCATTTAATTGCATTCTATCTATAACAAAACTGTATAGGCGTTAGTCTGACATTACTTCCGAAAAGTCATTAAATTCGTATAATTACGAAAGACTGGCAGTTTAAAAGTGCTGAAATTGGGCTACAAACACGACTTACTCCAACCGAAGCAAGACGTTTCTTGACACTTGACATACAGCCGATCTGTGAAGAATAATGCCTAGGAAATTGTCTAACTTGAAGTAATGAATTTTTTGTTTTTACATTCGACAATTATATCTGTTCTGATTATAGATCTAAACGTAACTTGCACAAAATTCTGATGTTTCTAAATTTGCACTCTAACTATATCCTATCTTTACACCATTTGAACTCGAAACACGACTCGCGCTAAGTGATGATATGCGAGCATAGCTTCTCGACATTTGAGATCATACATTAGTATATAACTATTAGGCCATTTCGGCATGAAGAAAAGACCACTCAGGAGAACGTTATGGATAGGACACGCTGCATCTTGGGCATGTTCCCACAATCGTCACCAGGAGCCTCCAAATATGAAAAGCTGCCAGAGATCCTAGCGGCGAAAGATGGAACTATTTGTCGAGAAAACTGTCCTGTAATTTTGCATAAATGACCGCGTTCACGCCATTTAGTGATCTCTTTGTGAATCTCCAAACCTATATTGGTACAAACTAAGTGTTTCGTGTCTGAGTCCTCGACCTACAGCCTATCTCTGCCATGTATGCGCTTGGAACATGACTCGTGCCAAGTGATGAAAGACGTTTATATGCGAAAAACATGACTTGTAGCTGTACTGAATATGGGACTAGAACTGCATTTGTACCCACTGAAGCAACTGGTATTTATTCTTTTGTGTTTATATCTTAAATGTGCTAAATTTGAGTTCAAAATATTTGACGCTACAAAAGATGAAATGCGTTTAATGCCATTATATCAAAACCCAGATGTTATACGTTAGTATTGGAACTTGTCTTTCGACAAGTGATGAAACTGGTACAATTACGAACGACTTGTAGCTTAACTGTTCTGATAATGAGCTACAAACATGACTTACACGAACTGACGGAAATCGTGTCATGACACACCTATCTGTGACGAAGAAGGCATGGAAAAATATCTCACACAAAGTGATGAAAATTGTATATTTGTTTATATATAAGTTGTTCGACATACTTCTTATCTGTTTTGATTATAGGTCAAAACGTAACTTGCACGTAATTCTGAAACTCGGGTGTTTGCACTTGACCTACTGCCTATCTGTGCAGTATTTGAGCTCCAAACATGACTCGCTTCAAGTGTTAAAATACGTGTATTAAAGCTCGACATTCATGTTCATTCATTAGTATATAACTCAGCCCAATTAGGCATGAAGAAAAGCCCAGTCAGGAGAAAGTTATGGATCTGACACGCTGCAACCTGGGCGCCTTCAAGAACGCCAAGACGCCAGAGCTCCTAGTGGCGAAAGATGGAACTATTTGTCGAGAAGGCTGTCCTGTAATTTTGCAGAAATTAACACTTCCACGCCATTTAAGGATCTGTTTCTTGCTAAAAATCTAAGACAAGTGGGCGACGGCCACAATTAGCTTATGTGTACTCAAATTATGGGTTGAGACAAACCACATACGCCCTTCAGGTTATCTGTACTGCATTTCATTTCGTAATATGAATTAGGCTAACTGACGGAATTCTTGTATTGGCCCTCGTCTATCTTTGAAGAAAATGAGCCTACGGAATAAAACCCTTTATAACATTCGACATGTAGCAAAATAGTGTTGATACTTGAGCCAAATCAAATGATTAGTACTTTCGTGCTCAAACCCCCGCATATCTACGCTGAATGTACACTCAAGCCACCATTCGCGCGAAATGATGAAATTCGTTTATTTGTTCCAGAAAAGCAGTCTCTCTGTCCTGAATATGGTGTACATGACGCGGCAACTGAAGTTATTCGTGTATTGTCCTTCGACCTACAGACTATTGTTTTTAAATATAGACACGAAACATGACTCGCTCCAAGAGCAGTGGCACACAAGCCGTGAGGAAATCATCTCTTAATATGACATTCAAAAATGACGTTTGTATATACATTTTCGAAATTCAACTTAACTCTGCTGAAAGTGGGCGCCATATATGTCTTTCTACAAATCAAGAAATGTGGCGCTCGATATGTGATGAATGAGAGCTGAAAACTTGACTCGCTGCACGTGATGAAATTCAAGTGCTGTAAATCTAAATGCTGCTGATCTATTTCCTACAAACATGACAAGGAATAAGAATTAGTGCGCTCGAACTGTCTCTGTCTATGCTGAATATGAATTCCATATATGACCCCCACCAATAAGTGTATTGTCTCTCGATTTGAAGGCTTTCCGTATTGAATATGGGTTAAAATGAATAAATTACTTCAACTAAATTATTTCGCATATTGGCGCTCGGCTTACGTCTTCTCTGTGCTGAATTACGCCTAGAAGTATGTTTTGCGGATTTTAATTAACAACTATTTTCGCGCTGTTCCTTAACCGTACCTCTGATTACAATGGGTTCCAAATACGTCTTGGTCGAAATCAAGTGTTCCGTACCTGAAAGTTGTCCTCCAAACTATATCCGCTGTGTATTGGCTTTGATCATGACTCGTGCCAAGTGATGAAATTCGTTTTTATGCGATCGACATACCGCGTAGCTGTACTGAATAAGGGACTAAAACTTGAATTGCACATGTTGAAGCAACTGCTGTTTATTCTTTTGACCTCCATCTTGTATGTGCTGAATATGGGGTCCAAAACTTTTGGCTCTACAAGTGATGAAAATAATTTAATGGCGTTCTATCTATAACAAAACTGTATAGGCGTTAGTCTGAAAACATTACTTTCGAAAGACTAGCAGGTTAAATGTGCTGAATATGGGCTTCAAACGTGACTTACTCCAATCGAAGCAAGACGTTTCTTGACACTTGACATACAGCCGAACTATGAAGAATAATGCCTGGAAAATTGTCTCACTTGATGTAATGAGTTTTTTATTTACATTCAACACACATCTCTGTTCTGATTACAGGTCTAAACATAACTTGCACAAAATTCTGAAGTTCGTGAATTTGCACTCGACCTACATCCTATCTGTACACTATTTGAACACGAAACACGACACGCGCTAAGTTATGAATTACGCATACAGCGTCTCGACCTTTCATTAGTATATAAATTTCAGGCCAGTTGGGCATGATGAAAAACGTTAGGAGAACGTTATGGATATGACACGCTTCAACGTGGGCAAGTTCTTAGTACTTCCCACTTTCGTCACCAGGCGGCTCCACGTATTCAAGGCCGCCAGAAATTCTAGCGGCTAAGGGTTGAACTATTTGTCGAGAAGGTTGTCCTGTAGTTTTGCATAAATGACCGCTTTCACGCCATTGAAGTATCTGTATCTGAATCTCCAAACCTGTATTAGTACAAATTGTTTCGTGTCTGAGTGCTCAACCTACAGCTTATCTCTGCCAGGTATGCGCATGGATTATGTCTCGTGCCAAGTGATGAATGTCGTTTATATGCGAACGACATGTGCCGTTGCTATACTGAATAAGGGACTAGAACTAGAATTGAAACTACTGAAGCAACTGGTATTTATTCTTCTGTGTTTACATGTTATATATATATATATATATATATATATATATATATATATATATATATATATGAGTTCCAAACTTTTGACGCTACAAAAGCTGAAATACAGTTAATATTATTATATCTTAATTCAGGCGTTATAGACGTTAGTCTTGAAACATGACTTTAGACAAGTGATGAAATTGGTATAGTTACGAACGACTTGTAGCTTAACTGTACTGATAATGAGCTACAAACATGACTTACTTCAACTGACGGATATAGTGTTGTAACGCATCTATCTGTGACGAAGGAGGCATGGAAAAATGTCTCACACAAAGTGATGAAAATTGTGTATTGGCGTTCGACATAATAATCCGTAGTGATTATAAGTGTAAACATAACTTTCACATAATTCTGAAATTCGGGTATTTGCACTCGACTTACAGCCTATCTGTGCAATATTTGGGCTCTAAACATGACTCGCGCTAATTGATGAAATACGTGTATTGGGATCGACATTTAGGTTCATTCATTAGTACATAAATCAACGCAATTAGGCATGGAGGACAGACCAGTCAAGAGAAATTTATGGATATGACACTCTGCAACCTATGCAAGTTCTTAGTAGTTCCCACTTTCGTTCCCGGGCGCCTCCAAGTACGCTAAGACGCTAGAGCTCCTAGTGGCGAAAGTTGGAACTATTTGTCAAGAAGACTGTCCTGTAATTTTTAAGAAAGTAACGCTTCCACGCCATTTACGAATGTTTCTTGCTACAAATTTACAACAAGTGGGCTACGGTCACATTTAGCTTATTTGTATTCAAAGCATGAGTTCCAACAAACCACATACGCCCTTCAGATTATCTGTGCTGCATTTCATTTCGTTATATGAATTAGGCTAACTGAAGGAATTCTTGTATTGGCGCTCGACCTAAGTCTATCTTTGAAGAAAATGAGCACCAGTTATTAACTGAGCCTCCGGAATAAAACCCTTTATGACGTTCGACATGTAGCTTAATAGAGTTGGTGCTTGTGCCAAATCAAATGATTAGTACCTTCGTGCTCTAACTCCAGCATATCTATGCTGAATATGGATTCAAGCCACCATTCGCACGAAATGATAAATTTCGTTTATTTGTTCTCGAAAAGCAGTCTCTCTATCCTGAATATGGTGTACATTACGCGGCAACTGAAAATGTTCGTGTATAGTCCTTCGACCTACAGACTATCTGTTCTAAATATAGACACCAAACATGACTCGCTGCAAGTTCATTGTCACCCAAACTGTGAGGAAATCGTCTCCTAATATGACGTGCCACAAATGACGTTTTGATTTCGACATTCAACTTAACTCTACGGAAAATGGGCTCCAAATATAATTTTCTCTATCTCAAGGAATGTGGCGCTCGATATGTGATAAATGTGAGCTGAAAACTTGACTCGCTGTATGTGATAAAATTCTAGTACTGTAATTCTAAAAGCGGCTGATCTATTTGCTACAAACATGACAAGGAATAAGAGATAATGCGCTCGAATTGTCTCTGTCTGTTCTGAATATGAATTCCATACATGACCCCCGCCAATATGTGGATTGTTTCATGACTTGAAGTCTATTCGTAATGAATATGTGTTAAAATAAATAAATTACTTCAACTAAATTATTTGGCATATTTGCGCTCGGCTTATGTCTTCTCTGTGCTGAATTAGGTCTAGAAATATGACTTGCGCCATTTGAATTAACAACTTTTTTCGCGCTGTTCATTGACCGTACCTGTGCTCACAGTGGTTTCCAAATATATCTTGGTCCAAATCAAGTGTTTCGTGTCTGAGTGCTAGTCCTACAACCAATCTCTGCCCTGTACTGGCTGGGATCATGACTCGTGCCAAGTGTTGAAATTCGTTTATAAGCGATCGACATGCTGCGTAGCTGCACTGAATAAGGAACTAAAACTAGAATTACACCTACTGAATCAACTGGTGTTTATTCTTTTGACCTACATCTTATGTGTGCTGAATATGGGGTCCAAAACCTTTGGCGCTACAAGTGATGAAATTCATTTAATGGCATTCCATCTATAACAAAACTGTGTAGACGTTAGTCTGAAAACATTACTTTTGAAAAGTCATGAAATTCGTATAATTACGAGCGACTAGCAGCTTAACTGTGATAAATTTGGGCTACAAACATGACAGTCCAACTGAAGCAAGAAGTGTTTTGACGCTTTATATATAGCCGATCTATGACGATTAATGGCTTCAAACGTGTCTCTCTTGAAGTAATGAAATTTGAGTATTTACGTTCGACATACTTCTTACCTGTTCTGCTTATAGGTCTAAACATAACTTGCACAAAATTCTGAAGTTTGTGATTTTGCACTCGACCTACATCCTATCTGTATACTATTTGTACTCGAAACACGACTCGCGCTAACACACGTTTTTATCGTTACATTTAAAACTTGGGCGCCCGATTTTAAAAGAACCGTCAGTATAGTCTTGGTACACACCAAACGTAGGATCGTGCGATAATTTACGTCTCAACACGTTATGAATTTACTTTGAATGCACTGGCTGAGAATTAGTTTCTAATTCAGGCTCTAACTTTTCTGCCTTAATAAAAGGCCCGCTTTTACTTGCAGTCCCTATTATTGGAATGCGGATAGGTTCCCGCCGTTAACAAATGTTACGCTTTTGAGATGATGCGGGGCGTTATTTTCACTGTGACACCACACAATATTTGTAAACACAACGTTACAAACCTGCTCCCCGCATTCTACCAGTCTAATTACAAATGTTAATTTACCACAACTACAAGGACCTGCAACAATTAGTGTAAATGGACGTTGCAACTTCAACGTCATACTATCACATGAATTTTATGTGTAAGGACACCTCTATTTTTACATACAGAAATAAATAAATATAAATAAATAAATTATTAATATCCATATGGTAAAGAGTCAAAGTTGTCCATAAGCCGGCGCTTCTTAAAAACGACCTTGTACTGTTTGGTTTCCGGCTGTGACACTACTACGCCACAATGTTTCCTCTTGATCTTCTTAGGATTTAAACATGTACAAGTGGCGCGTCTTCCAGAATCATGTTTTACAAAGAAGTAAAGTTTACAACATTTGAACTTTCATAGTTCAAAGTTGTACCCTTCACTTTACATTTATTTGTGCGTTTACCGGTCGAGGGGCACATTACCGAAAACGCAGAGTTTTTAGGGCCTCCCAAAACAAACTCATCTATGAAGGAGCCAGAACCAAACTCCTCCAACTCATCTGTGAGGTCGCCTAGATAATCTCCTGTTGTTACTTTTGGGGGTTCATCTAACTTCTGAACGCAGATAACAGTCTGTATCGTAGTAAAGAACATACTTGCCCAAATTGCTCAAATACTCGTAAAGTTTGAGCAGAGCTTGAGTAGTTACGTACGCGGCAACTGTTACGTTAACATTTTCTTCGTGGTAACATTGTCCTCAGAATACTTCCAGGAGACCCATGCTACCTCTTCGTTCGGGAATATGAGGTTTGTAACCTCAGTACCCGGACTTGTTAAAAGCTCGTAAAACTCTTTCTCAGAGTTGACAATTGTAGTCTTTGTCTTGTTTTGGTTTTGTGCCCATTTGCCCCACATTGAGTTCAATTTTAGCTGTGCTAAACTACGTTGCCCTGAATTTTTGGAAATGGATGTCTTGTCTAGAGCAATTCCCTCTGCGCTCCGGTAGTCCTCAATGTATTTTTCCTTGTCGTCCTCACTTTGAACTCAGGAAGGATAGCCAGATGATTCCTTTTTCACTTTTAGGAACACGTTTACGTACTCTGCAAAAAGACCTCCTGAATTGGTGTCTTTGTCAAAGCACGTTACTTTATACTCCCAAAATTCAAACACGTCCACCAGACCATAAACCATATCTACATCCTTGCGGACCTCATCCATTATCCATGTTCCGACTATACACCGCTCCTCATCAGAGTGTGTACAGTCGTCCTAGTTCATAGTGTCGGCACAAGCTGAATACTAGGGGAACATCAGTTTGGAGTTGCTTTTGTATGGAAGAACTGGATGATACAGTCCCCTAGGAGGTAAAACCTTACATTTAATAACACCCTCCCTATCCAAACAGTCAGGGGGACAGTCTGCACCCACGTACACTTTCAGGTGGCCTACCGGAAACTTACCGTACTTACAAATGTAGGGGTACAGACTGATTACATCCACATATCGGATTTCTTCCCCATCATTCACTATGTAATATGTTTTACTAGCCTCGGTTCTACCCCCGTACAAGGCATCCCGAATATTAATAGGAACGTTCTTTACATAGGGGTGCGAGGAAAGTTCATTTTCAAGGCCAGGAGTGTTACGCAATAGTTTTCTAAACTTACACCCCAGATCGAAACAACAGTGTAACCAGCGTTACACTGTTACAGCGTTTTATGCAACCTCGCCATTGTTTCCTCATACATGTTCTGCAATATTTCATCAGTGTTGCCAATTGGTTTATGTCGATTGGGCATGCAAAGACACCCATGCCAAAAACAGCCTAAATACTCAGACTTCATTTGTCTCTCGACAATACCCATCAACTTTTACATTAGGTACCCCGGCCAAATGTACTTCCCTCCCGTTACCGGCACGAATAATTTTGCGAGTCCGTCCCATATACGCCAGCCATTGAAGACCCTCAATAGAAAGATGATCTCCCATACGGTAACCCGCTCTCGGAATAATACCTACAGCATCAGGTTTCAGGAACATGGTTCGGAATACCTTGTTGCAAATGGACGATATTGTTATAACTTCCCTAAAGGGGTCCATCTTAACCAATTACAAAAACAAATTTCTAAACGCCAGCATGCCTGCCTCAATACATTCAAATCATCCATGCAGTAGGCTAGCAGTTCGTCCTTGTTACAAAATAACTTACCTTTCTGTTCTTTATGCCACTGCATAAATTGGGCGCGCTCAGCAGGCATAGAATCTGCCCCGTAAAATTCGGACTCGGGATAAGGACCCACATAATTCACATTGCTGGACGTGTTGAAGAAGTGGGGGTAGTACCCCTTCTTGCATGTCAGGTCGAATGATTTGGGCATGCTCTTTAAACTCATGGGCAAATAATTCAGCGAATCCAATAGAATGAAGATTTTCCACAACCATACTAAGAATTTTACTGCCGTCCATTATCTTCTGAGAAAAAACTGTTTCGTATCCACGAGAGTTGTGTGAAATGACATAAATCCTGTCAGAGAATGGCCTAGATAGTCGAAGATAATCAGTAAAAATTTCTACTGAATCTTGCCAGTACGTGTGGACACGCTTTCCGCACTGTTCACAATCGTCATTAACATATTCCACGGCATCACATTTAGAACACATCTGCTGAGCACATATGAGGTTCGGAACATGCTCAAAAGAACCATCACGCTTTTCAAGGTCTTGTGTGCACTCCGTATCAACGAAAACGTACAAACACTTGTTTGATAGCTTGCTAGGTTTCAATGGAGCCACGTAGCATAAATGGCCTGAAAGGTGTTTCTTATTACAAAAAGTGCAAAATTTCTTGAAGCATTCATTCTTCGAATCAGACGTTACCAAATACGAACCATTTCGGCATACTTGTCTCCACTGACAGACTAGCTTGCCTGTCACTTTGAGAATTAGATGATTCTGGAAACACTTCTCACTGAGAAACCATCTGTTAAATGTACAACAATACTTGGACTGATCTTTAGTACAGGGTGGTGTAGCAGTACACAGGGCGCAAACTTTGTCACACGTGTGTATGGTCGTATAACGTGTCACACCCGTTACATATATACTTTTTCGCCATTGCACCCTTCAAGTTGGTAATTACATCATAATGCCTAGAGTCTCGATCGTATAGGAGGTACAATTTCTTAGCCAAAAGGTAATTTCCACTAAACATGACCCTATCAGGGTCAAACCATCAAACACAATAATTTTGTAATCCGAAAGGTACTCCTGAAACTGTCGAAGTTCTTCAAAACCCCCGCCATTGGATAAATCCACAACGGAATCCTTCAAAATTTCTTCAACAGGTTTCTTCAAACCATACCCAATCCTACATGATTTGTACTTTGGGTCATTATTTAACCTAGTCATAGCAATTATTAATGCATGAGCCAAACACAGAAAAGCTGCCTTCACAACGACAATACTCTTTTTTAATTGCACTCAAAACATCTAATGAACGCCCCTTTGTCTTTTCTCGGCCGTTACCAACCGGCATCCTAACATGTACTTCCAAACGGTCAGTCAGAGCAAACCTAGCATTGCTTTGTATGACCTTTCCAAGTATAGACCATACCACGTGAGGTTTCGGCTGGTCCAGGCGACGTACGCTAATGCCAACCACCTTATCCTGCACATTCTCTGTATTACGGATTCTCAAGCCCACCAAATCTTTATCTGGCACTTTATCCACAAGGTAATTAGTAAGTGCAGTAATGCGTTCCTTCAGATAAGTGGTGCGGTCTTGATCTTTACCCGGAGAACTAAACTTGATAAGCAAACTACGCCCGGTCGCGTTAAATTTTCGAAAAGATTTTGATGTCTCGTCCAAAATCTTAAAGGGTATATGTTCAGCTCGGGGCGAAAACCTCATTCCTTTCCTTCCAACCTACAGTCTTCAAATAAAAAGTTTAAAACCAGCGCAATAAGTTAGGTTAGCTGCATAATTTAAAATGGCGGTTAGTAACAAATTAAAGTTAGCGCGCTAGTCGTCATATTGTAAAATAAAGGTTTTATTCAAATAGCAAATAGTAAATGTTTAAGACACGTTTAAATAAAGCGGGCCGACTATATTTAAAAATGGCCGCCTTATTTAAATAACAAATTAACTTTAACTTAGCATTAATTTAAAATCACCGCGCTAGCCGCCATATTGTAACATGGCCGTGTTATTCAAATAACGAAGTTCAAAGTTAGGTTTAAAATTGCCGCGCAAGTCGCCATGTTAGCAAAAACTCAAAATGGCAGTAGCACCAATATCCTAAATAATAACAAAGTTTAAACTTAGCGCGCGTATACGCCATACTACTTCAAATTCAAGATGGTGACTTTGCTTACCAAAACAAGTTCAAAGTTATGTTAAGCACGGCGTTACACTGTCTACCTCACTGTTTATATCGCATCGCCTAACGCTGTATACATCACGTGACAATAACAAAAGTTTCAAAATAATAAAGATAAAAGTTAGGTTAAACTAAAAGGTCATTAACCCCTCCTCCATCTTTGTTGACATCGCTTCGCCTGGGGTGTTTACATTACGTGACAATAACAACTTTTCAAAATAATAACAAAGTTTAAACTTAGGTTAAGAGGGAAGGTCATTTACCCCTCCGCCATCTTTGTTGACATCACGTGATCGCCTAATGGCCTAAAAAAGGTAGGGAGGGTTAGGTTTGTAAATAATAACAAGTCAAAGTTAAGTTAAGCCCGCCGTCACACTGCCTCGGCCATTGTTTACATCAGGTAATAACCTGGAAAAGGGAGGGGGAATTAGGTTTCAAAATAATAACAAGTTAAAGTTAGGTTAAGCCTGGCGTCATACTGTCTGGAACAATGTTTACCGCCTCAGGGCAAGGGAAGGAGGGGAAGGTTAGGTTTGTTTAAGTTTGACGTCACTAGAGGGAGCTCAAGGTTAGGTTACAGATGTCATTGACCCTGCCTAATTGGACAGCTTACTACTGACGTTTCACTGAATTTGCAGGTTCGAAATAGAAACATTTATAGTTGTCAGTGCGGGTAAGCACGTATAAACAAAAAAGAAATCTTAAACAGCAAATACCAATGACTTTAACATGTAAACAGAGAATCAAAATTCATTCTGAATCGTATATTTAAATATCAAGGCCGTTGATTCCAATAAGGATGTTTGCATTAACCGAGCTGGGGAAATGCGGGATTTGTATATATTTTAGATCGCAACACAAATTCTAACTTCCAAACATCCGAAATTATTTAGTATTTACTTTCTAGAGACAAATGGAGTGATGTGAAAAAATCTCATTTTCAGCTGGCCAAATGCAGTAAATAAACATCAGCAAACACACAAAAGAAAGTAAAAAAGACTTTTCCTTAAGCTCTGAGTTTTTGAGTAGCCATGTTTATACTTGTCATTAAGAGGTAAGTAGATATAACTGAAAAAGAAATCTTAAAATGCAAAAATATAGGACCAGAATATGGAACCAGAGAATCCCAATTTACTCTGAACCATACTTTTTAAATATAAACGCCGATGTTTCCAATAAGCATGTTTCCTTTAACGACCCTTGGAAAATTCGGACTTTGTATTTCAGATTGCGACACCAATGCTAACTTACAAAAATCCTAAATTTATTCGTGTATACATCCTAGAGGCAAATGGAACGATGTGCAGAAATAGCATTTTCAGCTCGCCAGAATGTATAATAAGAACATCAGCAAAAACTTAAGAAACAAATAGAGAACTGTCGTTTTCTTAAGCTTTCAGAATTCGTATAGACATATTTATGCTTGTCAAGCATAAGTTTTATGAACTATTAACCCGAATAAAAAAAATATATATCAGATCCCAATATGAATAATTACTTCCGAACATCCGAAATTTTAAACCAGCTTCCCCCATGACACTCATCATGCAAATGAATACAATGGAAACATATCATATTTCGATTATTGGTCTTAAACATGTCAAATCAGGATACTGACATCAGATGTTAGTAATTCTATCCAAAGAACTGATTTTCATGCTACCCACTATTGTAAAATAAGATCTCGTCCCCCTTCACAGAGCACACACTACAGATTGTATAGTCTCTTGATAAGTTAAATGTTAACCTGATGATGGCCAGTGTAGAGGCAGAAATATGTAGTTGATACTCCAGGTACTCCATGTACCACTTTTGTTAATACAGTTGTATTCTGACTAATTAATACATTTTATGATTTAGGGATTGCATGCTGTCATTTGATACAGAATACCTTGTTATTCCATTTCCTGCCAGAGAACATAAAGGTTAAAATTGAACTTTATGTTGAACAAGTCCAGGAGAGTGTGATGAGAGTGGCAGGTATTGTACACGTGGAAAGATGAGATACAGGATTTTGGTTTGAAATAAAGGAAGGATACTGCTTGGAAGCCGTGGGTAGATGTGTTCAGAATATTTAATGGACTTGAAAGAAATAGGTGGGAGGACAGGGACTGACTGGGGTGCTAAGGATAGAAGACTAAATTTTTATTAGATTTTATTTGATTAGACTTTTATTAGATTTTTCGAATAGGCATATTTATCCTTGTTAGTAGAGGGTATCCACTAACAAGTGAGAAACGAATCTTCAACTGCAAAAGCACATGACCTTAATATGCAAACTGAGAATCAGAGTTCGCTCTGAACCGTACATTTAAAAAATAAAGGCTGTTGTTTCCAATAAGCATGTTCCTAGAGACAAACGGTGCGATCAAAAAATTAGCATTTTCAGCTCCCCAAAATGCAGAAAATTAACATCAGCAAAGACACAAAAATAATTACAGAACTGACGTTTCCTTAAGCTTTGAGTTTCCGAGCAGGCATGCTTATAGTTGTCATTAGGTGCTAAGCACTTATAAGTGAAACAGAAACCTTAAACTACAAAAACACAGGACCAGAATATGCAACCCGAGAATTCACTCTGAACCGTACATTTAAATATAAACGCCGATGTATCGAATAAGAATGTTTGCACTAATCACACTGGAAAAATGTAGGATTTCCATATATTTCAGATCGCAACACAAATACTTATTTACAAACTGCCGAAATTGTTTAGTATATACTTTCTACAGACAAATGGTGTGATGTGCAGAAATCACATTTTCAGCTCGCCAAAATGCAGAAAATTAACATCAGCAAATACATAAGAAACATGTACAGAAGTGATGCTTCCTTAAACCTCGAGTTTTCCAATAGGGATGTTTACAAGTGTCATTAGGTGATAAGCAGTTATAAGTGAAACAGAAATGTAAACTGTAAAAACACAGGACCAGAATACGAAAACTGAGAATCAGAATTCACTCTTAACGGTACCTACATTTAAATATAAAGACGGATGTTTCAAATAAAATTTATACTCTAATCACCCTGGCAAAATAAGGGATTTCTATATATTTCTGATCACAAACGAATACTAATTTCCGAACATCCTAAATTGTTTAGTATATACTTTCTAGAGGCAAATATCGCATTATCAGCTGGCCAAAATTCGGAAGTTGAACGTAAGCAAACACTTGAGAAACACGTATAAAACTGACATTTCCATAAATTTTAAGTTTCCAAATAGGCAGGTTTATAATTGTAATGCGTTTTCTTTTGGGTATCTCCCCGGCGTCCCAGTGCTAAAAGCCGACGTTTCGGAACTCTCTGTCGGTTCCATCTTCATAGGCAGGTCGATGAAGTTTGACAGGGATTGGAGTGTGCGGGATATTTATACCGGACCGGGTTTAGGCAAGCCCGAGTGGAGCCAATTGGAAGGTGAGTAACCGGTTGGGGTGGGTGTTGCTACAACTTGTTGTGGAGGGGAGTGGTATATAAGGCGTGACTGGTAGGGTCCTTGTATTGATTCCGTGGCCGTCTCTTTTCTTTTAGGTTGTGTAGCAGTGGTTTCCAGGCCTTGCTAAGGTTGAAACCT
>Ga0268261_10001004_pt1 | contig 18974 bp, 13 predicted proteins | sample TergutNc150P1_FD_190353 | JGI IMG/M metagenome (GOLD analysis project Ga0268261, IMG submission 190353) | Nasutitermes corniger P1 segment gut microbial community from laboratory colony in Florida, USA - Nc150 P1 (SPAdes) (version 2) | ecosystem: Host-associated > Arthropoda: Insects >...
TGTGATCTAGAAACATCAAGAATGGGTGCTCCATATATATATATGACATTAGTCGCCTAAAGGTTAATAATTTAACCCTTATCCTGCTAACGTGGAGAAAATGGTGAGCTCCTAATAATGCCAGAAATAGCAGATGGGATTTAATTTGGGGTTTAAAAGGTTAATAGCCACAGATATTAGTTATGAAAATCTAAATGCATTTCATTATTGGATGATATCTATACTTTTTAGATATGAAGATCACATTTCAGAGGTTAGTGATAGAAAGTAACATTATGTCGCAGGAAGTACTATATTTCTGTAATGCAATAATAACAGCCCTCTTTCTAATTTTTCAGTAAAATAACTTTTTGAGCAGCCATTGAGAAATACATTCTCATAATGATACAGCAAGTTTTTTTATTCTTGAAAGTTTAGTTTCTCTGAGTTCCCTAAAGACAATCCAATAACATACTTTAGAGACCTTTTACTTAATTATAGGAGAAAAGTTGTAGTGTATATTCCATTAATTTTGGCTGGGAAGAGGAGAGTTTGAACCCATAAATGCCCCTCCAAATGCCCTAACCCATGAAGATTTCCTTCAGCAACCAGACATATATCTTTTTGCTAATAGTCATTGTTTTACATAATGCTGTGATGACTTGGGCCAGATGATGGCAATATGTTGAGTGTGTGGGAGGTGTACACTATTTTCCTGTACCAGTGGGAGGTTTGCTTTGTAGGACATACTAATAGATTTTTGGTTCTTCACATTTGAGGGTAAACATATTTAACTTAATAATACAAACTTGGAGCTGGAAGACCACAGTTTAATATCCATCCCTTCCATCAGAACTAATTGTCAGACTGGTTATCACTTACACTGACATAACCATTTCTTTGACTTCATTTCTTACACAGTATTATATGCATCAGGAACTATTTTACCAAATGATGGAATTTCAGCATTGTAAAATGGTGGATCTTTCTTATGTTTGAAGCATACTGCAAGAGAAATATGATAGTGTATTTTATCATCATGTTGTTTCTCTCTAAACATACTATGTTACTGTACGTGTCAGTCACACATAACATTTTTTGTAAAAGTTCTTGGAGGTCATGTTCACTACATGTTTCAGTACGATCATACAACCTTAAGGTGAAATTTCTTATTGCAGACATTCAAAACACAAAACAGTGTATTTTACTATAAAAATCAGGGTTAAAATAATCATGACACACTATATAAAAGAGGAAATGTGTACTTCATAATCTTGAGGTGGTTCATCCCCACTGTGTTTGAAGTATAATTAGGATTTAAAATTGACAGTCAGAACACAGCTACTAGCTGTGTTCTGACTGTCAATTTTAAATCCTAAGTGTACTTCATACATTGATCAGTTGTTTCAAAGTTTCCCATTCTAACCATATTCACTCTGTTATCTCAGTTTGGATCCTTCTGTGACACTATGTGAGACTGTCGTCACAGCCATTCTTCCTCACTGTACTGTTTCACACCAGTGTTATCACTAGTAATATACATTCACCTACATAGGGAAAGAAACAAAACTCGTATCACTTTTCAAGAATACAAATATAAAGATGGCCTTCAAAGCCAGTAGCACCATCTGCTAATTATCACAACATAAACTGTAAAAACCAGTTATGTATGAACACAAAGCAATATATAAGTTAAAATTTTTGTAAACAGGCAGATCTTCCAGACTGGAATTTAAAAAAAATGCAAACCATTAAATAAAATAAAGATGTTTCAAATTATGTTGCTTGCGTTCTCAACTCTGGGCATAAATAAAGTAATATTGATGATAACATTGGAAATATGGCACAAGGTGAAGAAGAGACCATGTAGGATAACATAGCTAGAGATTTTTTATATACTGAGCAGCCAAGGAAAAACTTAAACGAAAATTCTGTAGATAAATATAATCTAATTTTACTGATATAAACAATACATAATACAGATTGCTATACTACTATGCACATACACACAAAACATACATACATACATACATACATATGTAAATAACAGCCAGTACAGTTCCTACCAGGGAGACTACCATACCACTCACAAAGAAGACAGATCCACAGTGTAAGTATTGATTATGCATGATAAAGAGTGTACTAGAAGCATATACTTATAAATTATAACTTACAGAAGAAGAATTTGTATTAATAGTTCTGTTTTGCTTAAACACCTGTGGTTACAGAATTATGTAACCAAACAAGTAAATTACACTTCTAGTGATAATCACATTGGTGTAGAACAAATTTTAATAGAATAACAAGTTACACCAGACACACCAATGTCTATATGCATTGGTTTTCAGCATAGTGTCAACCAGTACAATAAACAACAGCTGTAATAACATGATTAAACACATTGCAGGGACAGTGGGAGAAAATAGGATAATAGAGTGAGTGGAAAAAGTTTGTACAGAAAACTGAAACATTTTATTGTTATATGGAATTCAGATCTCCTTTTTTAAAATTTTAAGATGATTTAACCCTAATTTTAATAGGGACAGCATTTTATTTTTATTTTGTGGTGAGATGATGGATATTTCACACAATGGTGGTATAGTATTGAAATATGTAGTGAGTACAAGCAAAGAATTTTCATAGTAATTTGTTGTGTATGACCAACATACGGTAATGATTTGAGAATTATGTAACATTAAAATTGTATGGACATTGTGAGGAAAAGAGAAACTTGCTAGTAATTAAGACTTTGTACATCATATGTGCAAAGTACTTGCTTCATCATGTTGCCTACAGACTGAGGTATTATACAGCTGTTGTATATGAACTGTTCCTTGTTCTGTGTGACTGGTAAATTAGGATCTAGTCCAACTGCATTCTGGCCATATTAGGTTGTGTGTGTGTGTGTGTGCGCGCACGTCAGGAGGAGAGAGTCATATATTTAATACCGAATGTGTAAGTTTGGGCTTTCTCTAGTGCTATCTAACCTTAACTGTTATTGGTGCTGACTGCACTACTAATGGGTGACTTGCTAATGTGCTAATAAGTATTTTCTTTAGTATGATTTTTCTTATTGAATGGAGCTATAGCATTAATTGTATATAAGAGAACAATCCCATGTGTGAGATGTAATTTTTTTTAATCTAACAGTTAGTGCACATACATTCTTGTTACTATGTTCATCCCAAGGGTCCTTCAGTTACTCTAATTTTTAATGTAACTGTTCAAGCCTATGTACTTAAAGTCATAATTTTAAATTAGTAACTCTTCATCAGTGTGAGTGACAGATTTGGATGGTTGTGCATTTAATTTTAAAATTTTGATCCATTTTAGGCTGAAATACTTGCTAATGTATGTAACTTAACATAAATTACATAATTGACCCATTTTAAGTGATCCATTTCTATGATGTCTGACATACATTATGTTATCACAATACACTGGTTTTTAAAACAGTAGTGAGTATAGCTTTAATTATAATATTTTGAACTGCATAAAATGAAACAGTTTTGTATATGAAAGTTCAGAGATTTAGAATGCCAAAGAATTTTATCACTTACAACTGGCGTTGAAACGAATAAGTTGTTGAAGCTGGTGAGTGATCATGACCTACATAGGTCCTCTCTGAAGATGTTGTATATAGGCCAAAATGTGTCTGTAGAAATAAAAATAATTAACTGTGATAAATATTAATGAATGCTATTGTGATAACATAAGTTACGTAATTGACTTTAGACATCTGTTTGAAGACAGAGCTGAATTGCATGAAATAAAATTGTGTGTGGCAATTTGGTCATAGGATTTTCTGAAGGCAAAACCTGGCCAGATATAATTTTAAACATTAAATATGGCTTTATTGAACTGACTCCTTCTTATTAGGCTTTCGCTGAATTGATCCCGCTAAAACTATCACCTTTGAGTGCATCACTTTTGATATTACTAGTGGAGTTTCAGATATGTGAAAAATGTGTAATTACGTCTGATGTATAGATTAAGATTAAATATTCTTGTGGCACAGGTATGGAAAGATGGGATGTTTGTAATGTGGTAATTGTGACTGTAGTTTGAGACCATTTATTACACATTACAGAAAATGAGCAAAGAAATAATGATAAATAAGTAAGTTCAGAAAATGCGGATTTGTCATTTGGCAACAGTATGCTGCGCACCATATATTTCTTAGTCTTATTAATATTACAGAAAAGGCAAAGTATGAAACCAATACATGTCACTGAAAGGTGTGGTTAAAAACACTTGATTACTTGCCCAACATGTATCTTCAGTTCAAATGGAATATAAGTTTATCTGAGTTTTCATGTTCACAACTGTCACTTTTCACATCTTCAGAATTAATAATTATTTCACCAGTCATGACATCAAAGGTCCCATCCCTATCAGTATTCCCCTTTGTTGGTTGCTGTATGTGTTCGCTTATTGGTTGCAAGTCATGTTTCATCATGCCACAAAACTTTTCACACAGCTAACAAAGATCTGTTGTCTGCTTAACATATCTTCCTAAATGGCATTATGCAAGGTACAGAGAATATAGCTTGTCTGTACCACTGTCCACTGCAGTTGATTGCTACCTCTTTTGATGAAACTTGCTGCTGTATAAACAGTCTCATGTTCTTAAAGCTGCCACATAAGATCAAGCTTGTTCTATGAACATGAATTCCACCAAAGTCACTTTTTGAATACCTCAGAAACCCTCCTGAAGAAAGAATGTAAACATCACTGCTGCTGCTGCTGCTGCTACTACTACTACTACCACTACTACTACTACTACTGCTGCTGCTGCTGCTGCCACTAGTACTACTGTTACTCTTACTACTGGTGTTACTCAGTTCATTAAGTTGCTTCTTGGTACTACATAAAGCACTCCCTTCTGCCATCTGTAATGTTAGCATCAGAGCAGATATCCTTATGGGATTCATCCACAGTAAACAAGAATTTCTGTTATTGAATCTTTTGATATCTGTGTCTGTGTATTGTTGAGTAATATATACTGTAAGATTTCAAGTTTACTGGGAAATGAGATCATGTTTTCATGTCTTGAATTGCAGCTGTGATGAAATGGAAGCATGTGGCTTACAAGCACATATTCATGTCCACTGTTATGAACCTTAGAAAATGACAGTTGAATTATGTATAGTGAACTGCAAGAACAAGTGCTGAAAATACTGATATGACTAACACCTTATTTAATTTATGTAAGTTCTGAATATTTGTGGTGGATGTCTGTTATCCGTGTCATGAACTGAAGACAAAACTGCAAACAACTGCATATATTGCATGAAAACAATAAATGATTTGACTCAAGAACCATAATTGACAGAGAATATATTCTCTGTGTACAAGCAGGGTATTGTCAATATTTGTAATCTCTGAAGAATCAGTAATAACATAATTGTTTATTAGTGTGGAGTCCATGAACGAGTTGAAAGAGGTGGCCTTGCTTCTATTTTATTAAACTGGGAAGAGGCAATGCTTTTTAAACTTTTAATATGGTGATAAACTATGTATTGCACAGACCTGTACTATACACAAGACAGTGTTAATTTCTGAATTAATCTTTTAGTTTTAAATCTAAATTTGTAGCAAGTGATCTTTGAAATGGGCATGAAAAGGCAATCACTGGAGCATCTGCTATCATTGCTGGTGTTAGTATGAAGGACACAATGAGAAATTCATATTTGATGAATTCTTTATTTAATTGTGCTGTAGTGGGGAACACACTAAAGTCATTTCATACTTTTACAAAAAAAAAAACAAATAACAAAAAAAAGCAAAAAGAATGTGTATAGTATGCTTGATAGTAGTTACAAAGATGATCAGAGGCTATATATGTTATTTCATGTTAACAGCTGAATGAAAAAAAATTTTGAAATGCTGTACATTCATAACTGTTTTACTGTGGGTTATAAAAAATTTGAAGGGGTTCTGATGAGTTATGATTCTCAGAATAATTGCCAAAGCTTTGTTCATTGTTTGTAATTAAGCAAAGTGAAAGAAGTTATGTTTGATATTGTAAAGTTTGTTATGTCTGTGTGTAAATTCCACAGAGAAAAATAATACACATGAACATTATGAGGACAATCTGTTCTTTGGGTTATTTTGAAGAAATGTCACCCAGGTAATGTCTGGGATGATAATAACAAATGAACTTAAATTTGTATCCAGCGTTTGATGTGGGTGAAATTTCTTCATTCGGCCACTGCACTAAAAATTTCCATCATTAATACTGTATTGGAAGTGACAAGGGATGTTTGTATGCTTGTTCCAAGATTTCTATAATAAACTGGCTACATACTATTGTAAATAAGTATGCTTAAAATACATATGAAACATGTGAATTCCTATATTTAATTGAACTGTGCAGTTAGGAGAGCCTTCAGAATTGCTGAGGAAAAGCAATGCTTGGTACCCAGTTCAATTCCATTGACAAATGATGCAACTGACACTGATAAAATGCAGTCTTGTGTTTCATAAGCACAGTAGTTTAAAATATGCCAGTTTCTATTTGTTGTATTAATGGATATGAGTTACATTATACATGAAAAGGGTAGTATGTGCCTGGACATCAGCAATTGTAAGATTGAAGGTATACAGCAGTAATGGGATAATCAGATTATCCAGTCTGCTTAAATGCATTTGAAATTGTGGTAAAGTTAATCAAATGATTACATTGATTTCAGTTTTTTAATTATATAATTTACTTATACAAGTTTAAGAATTCTGGTTTTGCTGAAAGATCAAACACTCTCAGATGAAATTTTGGGGATGAGAATGTTGTGGTACAGTACAGAGTTGTGTTGGACATTTTTAAAAAATAAAAATTGTGTTTATAATCGGTGATATTAAATGTTGTCAGAATAACTTACTGTTTTCCATTACGTGAAATTGACAGGGACTGAAAACAAAAAATACTAACTAGCATTGGGCTGTATCCCTTTGGTCCTTAAAGTATTAAGGTTGCAACTAATTGTCCAAAGTATTGTTCTTCATGTATGACAAATAGTACCCCAAATACCACAAATATATTTTTTCTCCATCTATATCTCTACATCCATAGAAAATCCACTTCATAAACAGGATACTGGATGTATCAAAATTATGGAGTTCATTTTCTTGTGTCCCTGAGCGTATCAGCTCAGGAAAACATGAGCCTGCATCTGCCAGGAATTTAATTTGCTTTCTGCCTTCATTTTAACTTACCTTACATCATAGAAAGGTGTGCTTTGATATGCAGTATACACATACCAAACATGTTCTGTGTAACCATGCATTTCATTATACAGTAGATTTTTTGTGTTCACGATCAGTTGGGATCGATAAAACCATAATGTATGTAGTATCAGTAATGAAAACAAGAGACCTAAAAAAACACAATTTTTAGTTACAAAATGCTATTTGGAAGCATAAAATATATTAAACAATTGAAGGAGAATGTCATTCTGCAAAGTTCAAAAATAGTCATCCTTGCTTAATGAAAGAGCTCAGAAGGATCTGCACAATAGCAGAACACTAGCCAGCCATGTGATCTCATCCCAATTTGTCGCAACCAGTCAGGAATAGTTGAGATAATACTAAAGTGGGTGAATATAAAAGGTGAAAAAGATGAACATCAAGAATGATATGTGTATTGAACATTTGAAAAATGTAGAATAATGACTAATACATACAGCAGGATCATTGTTTTTTTTTAACAAAATTACCATTATTATGCATCATTTCATGTGTCACAAATATTCCTTTAAATTAAGAATACCTTTCCTGGTAATAAACTAGCTCCTGCCTAAAAGGAGCATTGTATAGTCCATATGAAAACCACTAAACGATTTTTAACTTTAGCATATTAAAACTACTACTGAATACTCTACCAATTAAACTCAGTACCACTTATTTTTAAGTATATATAAATGCTCCATTTAAATTTCAGATACAGTACAATAATTTAAATTTCAGTTGATGTCACAAAATATGTGAAAGGGAGTTAAATCTCAGTCTTCATGTTTCAAGTGCTAAAAATCATTGTGGAAGGTAAATCTTTTATACAACAAATTTTGCAAATCCATGCATGTTTCAGTTTTACATTCCTTCAGAACAGTTTTCCTAATGTTCAGACAATACATGCACTCCTTGTAAGGCCATTTGGGTTCTACTTTTTTTCAGAACAGTTCTAATGTGTTAGGCAATCCATGTGCCATGCATATTTTGCTTTAAGATATAGTAAGGCTCTATAAAATGTTCCAAAAAAAAGGTGAGAACACATACATGAGACATTTTAACAATCTGTCTTTACATACACTGATACAAGTAGATCTTATAAACCCTTATACATATATTCGATATACCTTCACAGAAGGCAGTTTTAATAATACAACATGCATATTCTAACATAAAGCCAAAATTATTGCAGTTTTAAAGCAGTACACATCTCCAGCTGATAGCAAGATACCGATATAGTTATGTAGCTTCAGAAATCTGTTTGTTTCTGTATCTTAGGTGCTATTACTGTCAGTGCAGGAAGCCTTGGCCTTTAAATTCACAGAAAATTTTGTACTAATACAGACTCCTAAATACTGTTATAACATAAATCTCCAACTACTTAACAATCGCTCAGAATTCACACAACCAATGGATAAGAAGACCAGTTACTTTACACAACTTCCAAGTTCTGATCACGTAAGTGGTGTTTAAATGTGCACCATCAGATGGACAATGTCAATGAACAAGTAATGAGGATTACTAATTCTCTTCTTTTTATGAAGTTCATCTTCAACATTAACCATATTTTTCTGCAATGTTATAGAACTGGAGAACTTCAATATTGAAAAACTTTAGGAAATAATTTTTAATAATATCATTCTGCACTACGAGACTCCACCATTTGCTGAGAATTTGTTATTACTTCTTGCTTTTGCATGGTGATACTCTTGGGACTTCTAGGTTTCAAGAATATGTGCATGGAGTACCTTATAATGTCCATCAAAGTGCAGTCATTTGTAATGACAATCGGACAATTGGATAACATAGTAACAGCTAGAACAGACCATACTTGGCAGCTCTACCAATGCAAAGAGTACAGCATTTTGTAGTGTCTGGCATATGCCATACAAAAACAAAGTGAAAAAACACCACCTTTTGTAACATTTTCACATCACCTCCATTACACTTTGACTGCTATTTTCACTGAAGCCCACAGCACCATCTGAAGAAACCTTTTCTTCCGTCTTGTATGTAGTGTCTTCTGTTGACTGATGCATTGTGTCTGTATCGTCCCAGTTAATTTTGAACCTGGTTACTCGGGGTTCTGAAGCCAAAATATTGCGAAAAACCTGGAAAATAATGTCACTCATTTCAACCCTACCCCGTTCTCACCTTCATAATTTTCCCACATAGGATCATTATCACATGCCTTCCACACCTAACCTTAGGAATTTATTACCACATGTTTGTGTGCAGTGTGTCATATTCTGTGTCTTCTAATTTTGTTACTTTTAAATGGCATATGTGCATTTTGATTTTGCAACATTTGTAGCTGGTAAGAGTGTCACTCTTAATTAAAATGACAGAAATCAAAATAAAGCTGAACATTTAATTTTGCACTAGAAGATTTGGAACTGCTCTCAGACAGTAAGATTGACATTACAGTGTAGTTGCAGTAGCCTGTATACTGTGGTACAACATAGTAATGACACCTCATTCCCCCACAAACTTCTAAGTGGAAAATTATAATTTCTGGTTCTGTCAAACTTAGCAGCAATCTGGCCTTGTATGCGGCATCTCTACTTTCCAAAAGAAACAGACCTTTCAAATAATATGTCCCTGAGCCATAATTTCTATCTAATATGTTGAAACATAACCTAAAACTGACCTTATCGAACTGTGGTTGTGCTGGAGGATTTTCCCGAAGCTCTGGCTCTGTGTATTCATTGTTGATAAAGTATCCAACACGCACAAACTCTTGCTGTCTGTAGGAACACGTGAGCAGCACCACTGTCACGCCAAGTGCATCAGCTACAGGAATTTTCTGTACATCTGGTGGGTCCGCCTGCAATCAGTGTCTTCATTCAGCGTATAAGTTTTCAACAGAATATGTAGGAATGACTGTTAAACCCTGTGACTGCCATTCCCTGACCATATGTGGCTGTGCCCATTTTTTAAGTTTTATGTAATATCTGTATAGCCATAAACAGATAGCATATATGCTACCATCTTCTGGAACACATGGGGCACTTAGCCGTTTACATTTGTTTGGTGTACGTTTGCTATTCCAATGCTGCAAGGATTCATATGACTTGTATACTGTTTGCCCATTTAATTCAAAACATCAGAACATGGCATAATTAATTTTTGAACTAGTCTTTAAATTTTAAATTACATTTTAATATGTTAGGTGTAAGAGGACCCTTTTCATTTTATTATGTACTGCTACAGTAGGAGAAACTAATGTTTCATGATGCAATATGGTAATTGTAGAAGTTCTGAGATCTGAATACAGCTGGGAATACTTCACCCCCGTCTTCATCATACCTGGAAGACAAACATGTGCTTCCCTTCAGGAATTGGACCAACACATATCGTATCCAAGATCTGATCATGTTCCTCACTTTCTGCAGAACCTACATAGATCATCTTCCATTCTAAATCTAAAAGAAGAACACACACTTCTTAGCAACTGTTTAAATCTTTCCTGTACAATGGTGAAAATATAATCAGTGTTTGTACAGAGATGGTGGTTAATCTGACTGCAAAACAGTATTTTAATATCAGGTAAACGGAAGTACAATAGTCATAAGTACCCGAAGATTATTTAGCTAGCTTTCCTCTCATGTTATGAATTCAGTACCACAAACAATAATATTCACATCATTTGCATGAGTGAATGCTTTGTGTTTGGGCTAGTAACCTTAAATCAAACGAAAATTTAGTAACAGACTACAAAAGTTCAGTGGCTTTCAGTTGTGCATAGTAGATCTAGGAAAAAGGTAAACCTATTTACCAATTGTATTCTGAAGTTTTCATGCAGACTTCATCCACGAGAAGTCCCCTTGCTTGTACTTGCGCTGATGTAAATAGTAATTTTTTAAAATAATTAATTTCTTCTTTCCACTGAACATTCAAGGTAAGAAGCCCTTGAGTTAGAGTAGGTTATGTTATTTTTGTCTTGGTGGCTTTCGAATATATCTACTTTTGTATAATGGAAAGGGCACTAGAAAGTCAATTTCTGCGTTATTAAATAAAATGCTCATATGGGCAAAATGGTTTTAAATTCAAAGAACCGCGGGTAATATGTCAGAAATACATACCTTCCTTCAGTTCCTCTATACATTCGAAAGTCAGTTCAAACTGGAAAGGATTGAAAAATGGTGCCGGGTTGTCTAGTACAACCACGTTACACAACTGCACTTTTGCCATTCTTCTTAAAATCCTGAAATGTATATAATGGTCATTAGAAGAAACGTAAGCAAAGAATAATATCTATTACAAACGAATACGATTTCTTAACCGAATAATTTAAACTTCCAGAAATACCGATGACTCCAAGTAATAATACCAACTGCTAACAAACGCCTTCGAACTGGCTCGAGTATTCTTGCGTACAAATCAACGTACGAAACGATGTGCAAACCAGAACTGCATATATATTTTTGGCGGCAAAACATCTCACAGGATACGAAACAACCAACACCATCAGTGGGGGAATTAATATCCCTGCTATGTCTCCTGAATGATCAAAGTTACCGCACAGAATAGCCACACTGCGACCAAGGTAATTTTGTACAGGATTTGGGTTATTGAATGTTGGCAAAGGACCGATGTAGAGGTGAGAGATGTGTGTTCGTTAAGCCAGAGCTGGATTAAGCTTCAGCTACGAAACTACACGGCGTGTCTCATGCCACATGACTGTACTCTCCATATTGAACGAATCTTCTGCAGTTTTGACTATGATAAAATTTACTTAATCAATTACAAATGACCATTTGCTTAAAGCGGATTATAATTCTCTATTCTTGAGTTTTAATCGCGATTCTGACCAACAAGGTGTTCATAATGAAGGCCAAGTCAAACCATAAAAAACAATAAAATGCAACTTAGAATCAATAAACCAAGAGAAATCGATGGTATGTACGCAGCACTGTTGACCTACACCGTGACCTTGACCACAGATTATATTTGCTTTCAGACCTGTGATCTGCACCTACTTGTATGAAACCGTGCCATGCAGGTCTTTAGAAAGCCATCGTTAAGTATGGAATATCAGAAGTTATTTTAGAAGACAATATAAGTGATTCATAAAACTGCACTTGACTTTCAGTTAACCTTAACAGTGTTAACTGTCAACACGTTTCCTTTTTGTACGGACATCGTTGGCTTAACGCGAGTTACAGACACCGAACCCGATTCTAAAGCTGCGTGGTTGATTTGTAAAGTTTTGTATCTTGGAAAATTCTATCAAAACAAGCGTATTATTCACTTGAATGAAAGACAATACGACGAAAAGTGTCTAGGATTTCAGCAAACATGCTTATGGATTAAGTATCTGGTTCAGGGGTTGTAGTTTCTTGCCGTCGCGGCAGACACACTCACCCTAGCTTACAGGGCAAGACCCTACAAATCTGGGGTTAATGGTCTTTAATGCTTAACTAAATCGTGCAATTCATCACTTCAGTTTGTATATGCAATAAGGATGAAGCTTGGTACACTACTGCTTTATTGTTTCTTCGTATTATTGGATTTTAATATTCCACTACTGTAACAGAGTACACACGTATCCACAGATCATATATGCACGTATCTGTCATTCTTTATGAGTGACAGCCTGCAACTGTATTGGGCGAAGAAACGAATTCAATTTCGTGCACGGTTATATTATAAATTCTAGTTGTATGGGTACTTAATTGGAGGTAATGATATTTGGAATAAGCCGATGTACGTTAATATGTTCTTGCGAATAGAGTCAACGACAATCTGTATGAAACAGTAAATTAGTATCGCAATTGACTACCAGAGTTTAGCTTGGATCAATATACAGTGTGGTGGAAATATAGAGAGACAATTTCGAATTCAGAGTTTCTCTGGATAGTGGATGTATCGTGTGGTTTGGGGATGTGATGACAAATTAACGATAGGTATAAATAAATATCTATAACTAGAAGCTCGCAGTTCAATCATAATTTTAATACTTTCATAAGTAATGGTATACTTGACATGGAAGACCTCATCGTTCATTATTGTTGAGCATGAGTTTGTCCCACTACTCGCATTAGGGTATTATTATTATTACGATCTGTATTGAATAAGCCAGCATTCTATTGATGCAATTCCGTGGTCGTATGTCAATTCGGAAATACTAGTACTTGTGTGTGTTGTAGACGGTTATTGCAAAATTTGAATTTGTGTAAGTAAGGTTAGGTCGAGTCAATAAGACATGTTCACCACACGTGAACTGTATTGGACTTTAGAATCTGGCACTGTATTCTTGTCATTTATCAGCATTTAATAGAATATAGCACGATTCCTATCCGTTTGGTACTGATGGAGCTTCCAAACATATCACGGTCACGAATGATTGTTGTGGTGCAAAATGTGTCTTCTCTGAGTTGAGGTGTTTGTTCTTTATACTGAAAGGTTTATCATGTTGCTAACTTTTCTGTTATGCCCTATTTATAGGGGTGCATGACTATTAGTGCCTCAGTGAGGACTCTGCTTCATGAAGTAGGCCATGGAATTGTGGCAGACAATGAAATTACAACCCACCCCAATTAATTAAACTAATTACATGACAAATTGACTAATGTCATATGTTGTTTTATGGTTTTCCTGTTGTCTGGAGCACTGTGTCACATTTTGCCCATTTTGTGACCCTGATCAGCCAGTCTCATGCTCCTTAGTTGAGTTCTACTACTTTTTTTAATATAACCTCACCACATAGTTGATGTATTTACTACCACCCTGAGGATCTAGTCTGTAGCTTCCTCTGGAAAACTGGTGAACATACACAAGTCTACACGTTATCAAAACTGAGAATACTACACGGAGGCTGCATAACATCAGATATATTTATATGACATTAAGCATTTAGGGCAGCACACTTCTTGTTTTATATGTATAAAACATTTGGCACCCATGTGAACAAGCTTTTTTATTTCATACCTTTTTTTGTCAAGGGATTTTCTAGTATGTCATTATTGTATCACCCAACCGCCATTTTGACTTGACATTTTTAATCATTCTACGGTTTGTCATTGGCATTATATAACCTTTACTGTTGACTTGTTCATGGTAGGTATAGGTAGTAGAACATAACTTCAACCTTCATATATGAATTGCCAAAATCAGTCTGTTAGGGTGCACCAGTACAATTGTAATGGATAAGTATATAGGCCAGCCTTACCTGGGTATGCACAGAATGTTACTGCATATCTTTTTTCTCTTTGTATAACATTTGAAGCTCTCATGACAAATAAATGCACTCAAACCAGTAGACCATAGCAAAGTTCAGTTAATCATTTTGGTGGGTTGGTCTGTCTTCATCATAGGGTCTGATGCCCTAGTATTAAAAACGTGATGTGTACAAGCGATTGTTTAACTGTGTGTGTACTGCAGGCAGACTTACACATTCCTACTGAACACAGTGTGTATGCAGTACATAGTGACACTGTGGCATGTAGAACACTCTGATATGTTGGTCAGCATTTGTGCTTTGTATCAACTGAGGAGCTAGCTGCATAGACTGGTTTTTTGGTTGTTGCAGGTTGCCTGCAGGCAAATGTTGAAATATCTCAAAATGGGTGATGAATAATTCCATTTGTAACCTTTCCAGGTCACATTTCACAATTAGCATTTCATATAAATCATGTAGTTGATGAAGTTTCATTGAATTAAACAAATCAGTCAATATCTGGCTGTGTCATGGCTCAGTCACCAGCCTCAATACGGAGGCCCAGGTTCAATCCCAGGTCAGTCTATGAGGGGTTTTGGCAGACAGAGTAGCACTGGGACAGGCTTTTCACTGAGTACTTGTGCTTTTCCCTGTCATTGTCATTCTACAATTGTTGAATTGAATTTATATGCATTCTATGAATCCAAAATAGGTTGGATATACATAAGTTCTATACTTATTCATTTCTCTATCACTGACACTGTATAATGTTAACAATTGACAGCATCTTTGCATAGCACTGAAAAATGTGACCTGATTGATGGGGAGAGGGACAGTTTAGTCCTGTGACTTTCTGATCATCCTGCATTTACTTGTAATGTTCATGTGACATTTTGTTGTGTTGTCCAAAAAATTTCTACTCATTTCAGGTGTAGCACTGTTTGAGGCATGAAATGTTTTAGAATCTTCATTAATTTAATTATAAGGGTTCTCTACCCTTATCTCTGTGTCTGTTTAGAATAGATTCTGCATTCTTCATTGTTGTACCGTGCATGCTGTTTCAATCTCTTCTTTATTGTTCCAACTCATGCACTTCACTACACTTTAAAATACTAAAATCTCACACTAAAACACTTAAAATGTTTCGGTCTCCTTTGAAACCATCTTCAGGGGGTTCATGGCTGTACTTTGCTAGGTTACTGAATTGGAATGTTGATTTACATTTGTTATAAAGAGTGTCGGTATGTGGCTGTATATCAATATATTCTGTGTGTGTTTGTGTGTGTGGGTACCTATCCGATCAAGACTATGTCAAGGAATGTCATTCCATGATATAGTCTCGAGCAGATAGGTACCCACACACACACACACAGACGGAATGAATTGACATACAGCCACGTACCGACACTCTTTATAACAAATGTAAATTAACATTCCAATTCAGTAACCTAGCAAAGTATGGCTATGGTCCCCCTGAAGATGGTTTCAAAGGAGACTGAAACATGTAGGGGTGAATTTTAAGTGTTTTAATGTGAGATTTTAGTATTTTAAAGTGCAGTGAAGTGCATGAGTTGGAACAATGAAGAAGAGATTCTGCATTGTTTACAATTTATGGCTCAGAAAAAACACCATCATACTATAAGAGCAAGCCTGATGCCAGAGAATATGCAAGAACTGTTCCATATTTTGTAAAATTTTGTAACACAGTCAACAGGAATAGCCATTCCAAAGGCAGGCTTAAAATTTCGATCATATATCTTCTTTTTTTGACATGTTAATGCATTTGTGAATGTTATGCAGTAGAAGACATGTCTTATTGGCATGATTGGCTAACTGGCAGGGAAATGGTAAGCAAAAAATAATTGCTGTATCAAAACATTCATATATTTTATCACAGTAATATTTGTCACATCTGTTGAGTGAAGTCACATGGAAATAACCTTGATAGATAGGGGATTTTCTGTTGTGTGATTTGTATGTAGTTATTTATTTTTAATTATAACACATGTTAGTAACTAGTGTATCTTGATTCGTAGTTTGTAGTTCCTGCTTATCACTAGTTTTACTCTTGCAGGGTGGGATCAAAGACAGTGCAATGATGCAAGAACATGGAATCTTGCAGTGGCACACCATTGTCATCAGAAATCGGTGCTGCTACCATCACTTCTACCACCACCATACCTACCACCACATCCACCACCACCACCACCACGTCAGTGACCAGTGGAGGTGCCCATGGGGGGGAAGATGAGGATTCCACCTTTGATCCTTTGACTCAGATGTTACCTGAATGTTTTGTTAGTGTTAAGCTTGAAAGTAACGAGGATACTTGTGCCACAGAAACGTCTACTAACACGGTACAGTCATATAATTTGAATTTTAAAGTACCCCTCTTGCCCAAACTCCTGGGTGTGTCCCATGCTGTATTTTGTTCTTAGGAAGCATCTCTTCTAATCTCATCTAAGTTCTGCTGTATTTCTGTTATAAGTGCCTTGTGCCATCCATAGATATTGAGGAGATAAAACCTGCTTTTAAACCATGATTCTGGAACTGGTATAAAACTTCTGGTGAAGTAGTGACACTGGAAGAGCAAAGTGATTTTCAGCTGTTAGAAGTATACTTTGATATCAAGTCATTAGAAGTCAGTACTGAAATATAATATGTTTGGAAGGTATCACAGCTAAGGATATATCTTTGTAACAGACATGTGCATATCTGTGTGCATGCGTTTGCATGCATTCATGCATGTATTTGTGTATGTTTTTGAGGCAAAACCTTAAGTTGCCCCTTGAAACACGCTTGTTATAAATGGTCTCTTCTTGAGCATGCATTCTTCATAGATCTCTTTATTGTTTTGAGTTGTACCATGGTGTCATAACGCACTTGCTTAGTATCTTGAGTTATGGAATGTTAAAATTTAGGGTTTATGATATCCTTACTGGTAGAGAATCTTAAGGTTCTAGATTTTATTTGTATATTGGAAGCCACATATTTTATTTTTGTGGTAATGAAACATGCACACATTTGCATGCATGCGCATACATCCACCATATATACATAGGTGCACCTCCCCCACTCCCCCCAAATGTTACTTTTGTGATATTTGTTAATGGAAAGATTTTGTGTGTGTGTCAGTATGCAGTGTATAGTTCTCATAGGTATTTAACTGCATGCAAGTTTGCCATTGCACTGTGTTTAGGAGCCACATTTGTTGTTCATATCAAAATGTATAAAAAATGTAAGTGTAACAAATTAATTTCTTGTGTATTACCAATATCGTTTGACCTCCGACTGCCATTTCCCCAATGTGAAGTGTAAATGTTGTGTGTAACGGAATGGAAAACTCAGTGTTTGAATACATAGTTATTAATACACTTGCCTGAGCTCTCAGGCTAAACTTGGTCTAATAATCTTTGATTGCCAGCTTCTAGGATATGACCAGTTTTCAATCACATAGTGATTTGGCATCTTACATGCACGTTACTAACACGAGGAGAAGAACGAATTACTCAATGATGTACAGGTGCCTCATGGTTACTGAATCTTCAACAGCCCCAAAATTCCACGGTGATGTAGATTAGGTTTCCTGTGCAGATTTATGTTTTAGTTTTAGAGAGGCCAGAATGATTAAAATGAGGCATATAAAGTGTACAGTATAGTAATTGTAATTATAATTTATTTACTTTCCATATATCACATACAGGTATAAGTACCACAGATTTGGAAACAGTCCTATGTTATCAAAATAAAATTTACAACAAACACATGCCCTTTGGACAATAGTCAAAGTCTCCCATCATTCCGTGCAGTTCTATGTACAATTCAATAGTGACAATAACATTAGATCCAGATTACAATTACCTCTAACGTAATATGTATACATAATAAAATTCCGTAATATACAAATTCAAATTGTATTTTCTTTATATTCATAGTATTCCTCAACAGAATGAAAAGCATGTTGATGTATAAACCTTTTTAATGAGGATCTAAAAGATGATGAGTTGTGATCTGACGTTTTAATATATTGGGGATGATGGTTATAAGCTTTAATACCAGATATACATGGTCCCTTTTTAAATTTTTCCAAATTGGATAATGATGGATGAAGGTCATTTTTGTTTCTTGTGTTGTGTTTGTGAATTTCACTATTGGTGGCAAATATGTATTTATTGTTTACTACAAACAAAATTAGTGAGTATATATATTGCGAATAAAGTGTATTTATTCGCATGCTCTTAAAAACCTCCCTACAAGAATCCCTTGGCTTCTTATTTGCTATGATTCTAATAATTTTCTTCTGCAACTTAAACACCCTCCCAGCACCAGGGGAGTTACCCCAAAAGATCACACCATAACTCATGATTGAGTGTACCTGGGTATAGTATATTAGCTTTAATGCATCTATCGTTAGAGAATATTTAACCTGCTTCAGTGCATAAGTTACCGAAGACAATTTGCTAATTATTCGGTCAATATTGCTATAAAAATAGGCAACAAATTATCGGAGGAATTTAGAGTGACCAAAGGTTTGAGACAGGGATGTGCAATGGCTCCTACGTTGTTTAAAATATACATTAACGAAGCTCTAAAAAAGTGGAAAAAA
>Ga0268261_10001005_pt1 | contig 18970 bp, 6 predicted proteins | sample TergutNc150P1_FD_190353 | JGI IMG/M metagenome (GOLD analysis project Ga0268261, IMG submission 190353) | Nasutitermes corniger P1 segment gut microbial community from laboratory colony in Florida, USA - Nc150 P1 (SPAdes) (version 2) | ecosystem: Host-associated > Arthropoda: Insects > Digestive...
TGTATGTATGTATGTATGTATGTATGTATGTATGTATGTATGTATGTATGTATGTATGTATGTATGTATGTATGTATGTATGTATGTATGTATGTATGTATGTATGTATGTATGTATGTATGTGTGTATGGATGTATGTATGTATGTATGTATGTATGTATGTACGTGTGTATGTATGTGTGTATGTATGTATGTATGTATGTATGTATGTATATTACACACCACATTCATGTATATGAATTGTGATCACTCACAGTAAACATATTCATAAATGTGTTAAATCTTCTCTCTAAACAACACTATTCTTATCAACATATATCGCTATGTCTTATATCACTCAAAATACTGCAGTTCCACTGTAATGTCTTGCTCTTGCACTATTTATATTCTCGCAATGCTGTATACTGCTGTTTCGCCACATGTTTCCTCCCCTGTATCTGGTTATCCCTGATGATGGCTCAGCTGAGCCGAAATATGTAAGACAGTATGTAGTGTGAAATAACGTGAAGTTAACTGACTGTAAGTGCGTTTACTGGAGCTTATTTAAATAATCTCGCACTACATCACGGCCACCAGACATCACTTAAGGGGCAGCAAAGTCTGTTCTGTTGTACTGCTAACATTTTTGATACTCTATTGTGTTTAAAAATATAAAATATTTGACAGTCACACATCCACTAATATCTGTAAGCCATGTAGATTTCAGCGTCTTAAATTCTACCAAACATGCGACAATTCTTCTTAAACACACACAAGCCCTAAGAACTGCTAAACATTGGCTATATCTCAGTAAATGTGAGATTTGTGGCTTTCATTTAGTGACTACAGTGACTATTGTGTTGTGAGGTAAGACAGATGGAGAGTGTTAGACTTTTGAGGATTTAGTCTTTGTGGGCTGTGAGGATCTAAATTACGTCCAAGAATAAACTTGTGACAAAAAATACTTAATAGCCATTAAACATAAAATATAACGTATTTTACATTCCATTTCAGATCAACCACAATTAATTACCAGTATAAAACCCCAAAAATTCAAATAACTATTCAATGTTATGCAATTTAAATTATTTTACATATATTTTAATAAAGCTGTAAGTATTATGGAATCTCACACTACATTATTGCTCTGCCTGTACCTTAAGTTCAGTTTCTGTAAGATGGCCAGATGATGATCGGCCAGACAGAAATATGTTGACATTAAAATTAGGAGAAGTGAAAATTAGATATAATATTGTGTTTGACGGAAGCTATAAATAATTTGTTTATCCTGTAACTCACTAAACACAATTGGATGTCCGCTATAATATTACCTGTCAGTGCAGTCGGTAGAACAAAAACACTCTTCTGACATCAGCACCTGCCATACAACAGCAGACATCAAACTTCATTTCACATAACGTTTAGTTTTATGTTTAACTGATTGAAATCAGTTTTAAAACAATGAATTTAACGAATCCAGTTCAACTGCTTAATTTGATGGCACATGAAATTATCTTATTTTCAACAATTACTATCATTGCACACTCTCTGCTGGACACTGATTTTGTATCACATTAGAGGGCAAAACAAATACGGTCTGTTATCCTTACGTGATTATAAATACTGGCTGTTATCCTTACCTGATGATAAATGCTGTCTGTTATCTTTACCTGATGATGAATACTGATTGTTATTCTTACCTGATGATAATTACTGGCTGTTATCTTTACCTGATGGTAAATACTGGCTGTTGTTCTTACCTGATTATAAATACTATTTTTTATTCTTACCTGATGATAAATATTGGCTGTTATCCTTAACTGATGATAAATGCTGGCTGTTATCCTTACTTGATGATTAAGCTACTCAATACGTACGTTTACTGCGGTAAATTCTGCTGTAGGAAATTCATCTTTTTCTTGCTTTGTCGTGGTTGTTTAATAAGGCGAAAATTCAAAATGTACAATCAATTGCATACAGACTGTAAAACTGAAAGGTAAGATATTAAAAGACAATACTGTAACTACTCATGTTGTTATGCTAGGTAGTTCTTGCCAAAGAAAAGGAAAATCAATGCCATACACCCCCAGTTTTGTACAACCTACTCTACAACTTGAGGAACTGCCAACTGTATTGCTAGGTAAGGGTGTTTCGCTCCCTTACAGCCGTCTTGTGGGGCTACGTTACATCCTTCTTCTGCACTTTTTCCCTCATATGTAATGAGAAAATAGGAGGAAATGTTGGCAGAGCCACACACTACTGGAATTTGGAACTACGTGCATCCAGGACGTACCGCGCCCTATCGGAAAAACGTGTACCTATAAAAGCACTCCAGCATCGTGACAATGGTAACACACGCAGTGCAGTCCGGTACAGAACACAAAATGATGGGCCATAGGGGGAACAGAGATATAGTTCTGCTATTTCCGTATCCGCGGTGCTAGATGGGGATAGGCGGCCGACGCCACAACCCGGCCGCATTTCACTCCGGGAAAGAGACAATTTTACAGGAACAGGGTGGGCTCCACAGCCGGTCTGTACGGGTGCGGTAAATCTTTTTTCTGTGTTCTATCCCCAGACCGTGCAACTTGTAGCAAATCGGTACAATGACTGTGCTAACACGGTCCATAAAGCAGACAGGTACCGTGAGTGAATGTCAACAAATGTGGTGACAGTGTACAGAGAGATATAAATAAATGCAAACCTGCAACTTTGAAAGAGAGGATTAAAAATTATGCTGACTGGGAGAAGTGGGTTAAGTAGGCGAAGATCCGCATTGGAATGTAGTGCGTCTGTGAAGAAGAAGAATCGCGACGACGTTTTTGAGTTATTGCATAGTTTCGTCAGTGACAAAAATTGTTTAAGCATTACCTTGTGAACATAAGCCAATTCCAGCACCTCTAAGCCTGAAATCCAATTGACAGTAAGCTGCAAAACACCTGCGCAGTCAGCACTCTCTCCTCTGTCAACATCAACAACTCTGTAGTCACGCAGGCAGCAGGCATTACTCCACCGTTCTACTGCAAGTGGCTGCCATGCAAATACGTAAATATACGAATTCCCTTCAAAATTTTAAAAACATTTTTACTTTTATTCCCAGTAAAGCGTTTGTATCTATAAAATGTACAGAAGTTCTGCACACCGCCAAAATCAAATGAGCCCAAATTTGCCCGCCGGCCGCAAAGTTTGTGCTCCTTACTTGCAGTCCGGTCTGTGTGTGTTTAGCATCGCCCTGAACACGACAGTGGCGGTACAGCTGTGGCTGTTAGGGTCACGAGGGCCTATAGGGGCAGTGGAGATATCTTCCTGATATTCGTAAAAACGGCACTACATGGGGTGACTAGATGGCCTCACACTACCTGTGAGCAGCACTGTTGGTAATTACTGGATAAGGGCTGAGTGGGCCCCAGGGAGGATCTGGGCGTTTCTGGAGATTTGGAACGCAGACAGCCCAGCCTACAGCCCTGTCCCAACCAAACTGCCTGACATTGGTACACAGATTGTATTTATATTGTAGACTTTTATGCTGTGCTAAGCACCTCGTACAGTCCCGTTTTGTGTCCATATTTATATAATATTTTATATAGAAAAATAATATTAATATGAATCTAACAAGCAGGATTCGCGAGCGCGGACCGTGTTCATTTATGTAGCTACTACGTATAGGAAGTTGCAAACACTCAATTGCAGGTTCCAAAAACAGCGGGACTTCTTTATTGGCCAGTACGATAACCAGTCTCTTTAGAGGAACTGAGTTCTGAGGATCTGCTTACTGGCTTATTTAATTGACGTGAAACGCAATTCTTCTCCAAACACTACCAACAGTCCCTTCAAGTATATCTTAGCTCTTGGTGCGTTTTTGCTGAAAATCGAATTGAAACATTTGTACATTACTTCAGTTGAGACTTTCGATATGTTAGCAGTACCGACATACTGCTCAGAAGCTGATGGTTACTCAGCCCATAAAGGAATCTGCTTTCTCTCACTCAGCGCCACGTGTCTTGACGCCCATCCAGTCCCTGCTATAATTCACCTCATTACGCGCGTTGCCAAATATCGGCACTCAACTTTTTGAAAGTGTCTTATTATTTCGCATCTTCTGAACAAAAATATGTGCGCTGTCGCTTATATTGCGTGTTACATGTCCGGCTCGTCATGGTTTTCCTCCAATTTAAATCCTTAGTGTGCATTATTATTTTGGTGCGGAAACATTCAGCGATCACTTGGAAGACCAACTAGGAGATGGGAAGATAAAATTAGCCTAAAAATAGGCTGGGAAATTGTCTTCTGGATTAATTAATCTGGCTGACGATAAGGACAAGTCGTGCGCTGTTGTGGGAGCGGTGATGGACTTTCGGTTTCCATGACAGCTGGCAGTTTTTAATGATACCACCAGTGGGCTGATCAACGGACTGTTCTGAGTTGAGAGTGTGACAACGTGTCAGAGCAGTGGCGACGGCGGAGACAGTAAGCAGCAGAGCTATCGTCAGTTGAAGTAACCACAAATTTCGGTACATCACGAGAAGATGTCTGTTGACAGCCTGCAGATTGTATGACTTGTTTCCGTTAAATTATTCATTGACAAAACACGGTTCAGCTGAGTGCAATCAATAACTCGCAGCTAGCCCGCCCTTACATTGTTACCCACGTCTACCGGCACCTCAAACATTCGTTGCATTATTTGGCCTGAACCGGCCGTCCGCTGTCACATTCACCACACACTGCAATTGTTACAGTTCGGCAAACGTTACTGCCCTTAAATTAATGAAGCATGCGAGGGAACACAGACGTGATTAAAAATATTTTGCTGGAAACCCCCAACGAAGGACAGCATTTTGAAATGCACAAGTCTTCGAAATTTTCCAAATAAATTTTATCTTACCAATAATATTAATTTTATATCAATAAGGAGATCAACCCTCAAAAGCCCAGTCGTCACGCTATGTACCGCACAGTGGTCACTATATATACCGAACAGTGGTCACTATATGTACCGCACAATGGTCACTATATGTACCGCACGGTTTAACATTCAGCAATTCTACATTCTGCCCACACAGAGATTTTATGTGTTTTGTGTGGAACTGAGAACGAACAGCCATTATTTCCCTATTCAACATTAACTGACTGTTTTTTATAACCGAGACGGAGTGTGTTTACTGTGAGGGACGGACTGGGTTTTTATATATAATAAAGATAATTAATAGTTATGATAGTCTATTAGAAACCATACAGTTTTACAGCAAACACAAATGTCTTTGTGACTTTAAATCGCCCCGAAAAGGATTTAGGCCAGAGACAGATTTTTGCACACGGCAGTTCGTATCCATTGTCCAAGAACTGGGAATAATTTATTAGCATGCAAAATAATTTGCTTGCTCTGTGACCAGCCACATGACTGCATGTGACGCCGTTCTTAAGAAGACCGGGGAATGAGCGCTTGCTGCGTAGTTAGAGGTATGAAGCAATGGTGGGATGTCGATTAGAGGGTAGAAGCGGATTCTAGTTGTAGCCAGAAACACATGCACTGTCATTTCGTCCTGTACAAACCTCACATAAAGTGATGCGCCACTGAACTCTCTTTTATCGTTGAATCTATCAACTAAGGCGTTGGCACGAATATAATCCTCGGAAGACCAATATTAACCGGCATCTTATTTAAATTCTCAGATCGTACCTCCCTGTAAACACATTCCTTCAATGCTACAATTTTAGGGAAATGATCAATGTTTGTTCTGATATCCGTACAATGCACTGTGTGGGAAAATCACGGAAATTTTAAATGTCATAACTTGTGGCACATGAAGTAATATTTGGATTCACCAAGACTAAGAATAAACAGAGTTACAAATTTACTTGCCTGACTTGGTTCTGCACAGCGTATGGTACTGTCTGGCGGCACTGGCCTTACAGCTAAACAGCACTACTATTATTACAATATGAACAACTGGAGAATGAGAAATTAGAATAATTTTCTTTGCCTCTTCACAATTTCGCTTTATATTTTTATACGCCTGAATAAAACCACACCTAAGCATCCACACTTAAACTTTCTCGTATTAAATATCAACAAACTGACCCACACGCCAACATGTAAGATAATTTTACGATAATTGATTTTTACCACATTTTCTGCGCAGGTATATTTCTTTGGTATCCACAAAACATTCTGCCTGTACTGTAACACATTTAGAAACACACCGGCTGAGGGGCGATAAGAAAAGTACAAATAAAGAGACGGAGACATACACACTCTTGTTCTGTGCGGTCTGTAGATTTCAGTGACAAAAAACCTACACACATTCGGTAGGGCTTCCCTGGACAAAGAATCGGACGATCGCAGGGACAGCTGCCTGAAAACACAACAATCACAAGACAGAGATATACATGCCGCCAGAGGAATTCGAACCCGCAATCCCGACAAGCAAGTGGCCGCAAAGTGACACCTCAGAGCAAACTGAGATGCAAACAAAAATGGTGTACGAATCTTAACAGACGGTAACAGACGTGACCTTTCTGTGTGTACTGTGCATGTGTATGTGTCATACAGTGCTGCAGTGCACAGAGAGTTCAATGTGTTGTAATTGGTTCTGTACTGGACGTTATTTTGGAATACATATATATATACACACACACACAACCAAACGCATACAGATATGCGTCGCTTAGCGACGGGGGTACATTATGAGAAATTCGTCATTAGGCGATGTCGTTGTGCGAACGTCATACAGTGTACTTACCAAAATACTAGACAGTACAGTGTAGCCTACTGCACACCTGGGCTATATAGTATAGCCTTTTGCTGCTAGGCTACAAACCTGTGCAGGATGTTACTGTACTGAATATTGTAGGTAATAGTAAAACAGTGGTGAGTATTTTAATGTTATATTGTAATATTATGGAACCACCGTCCTATATGCGGTCCGTCGTTGACCGAAACGTCGTTATGCTACACATGACTCTAATATAAATTCTGGATTCTTATAACGTGTATATATATGTGTATTTTTATTTATTTATTTATTAACCATGCTGCATCACCCAGAAGTGACACTACAAACTATAATGTGACTAGCTATTGATTCTTGGTTATAGGTAGGGGATGCAGTGTCTGCCTCTGCCCTAGGCGTCGGCCGCTGCATTCCCTTTACAATGTATAACCACTGTATGATATCTCTTAGCACTTTGCAGTTACACCGTCACCGCTATAGTTTGTCAAAGTCTATTGAATTTGTGAATTTCATAAATGAGTTCAGATATTTGGTTATTAAATCGTGTTTGCTTATTGGCCAGATTCCATCTTTTAGTGTATCCTTCTCGAGTATTCCCCTTTGTTGTTGAAGTAGGGTGCAATATTATAGCAAATGGTTCGTAGTCTGATCTCCGTTGTTGCAAGGGCATGTTGTACTTTCCAATAATTTGAATCGGTGTAAGTAGGCTCTGGTTTTACTGTGTCCTGAAACCATAGCTGTGAAATTTAAGGTTATGTGTATTTTCGATTATAGTCTGTCTTTTATGCTTGGATGGAATTGTTTTGTTTGAGCTGTCTTTGGAATTTCCTCCCAATTTTGTTGCCATTTTAGCTTGGATTCTTCTTCTAGCTCCCGGATCAGCGTACTCAAAGGTATTCTGCTGTAGGAGGTTGTCTTCTCTTTGGCCCGCGCCTCTGTTTTGTCCAGTTCATCAGCAAGTTCGTTTCCGAGGATCACTGCCTTGACCCATGCAAAAGCTACTGTCCAGTTGGATCTCTCCATATTTGATAGCATCTCCCGTATCTCTTCGATTAGATAGCTGTGGTTGTTTACGTTCTTAACCCTTTAAATGCCAAGTTAAATCACATTTGTCATTTGCTGGCATTATTAGGAACTCACCCTATTCGCCACGTTAGCCGGATAAAGGTTAATTGAGATCAGGGAGATTCTGCTGTCCGTGCTTATAGCTGCAGTGCGTGGGCTAATTTCCTTAATGTCTGTCGTTTCTAATGCTTCTAGAGCCTTGGCTATCGCTAGTTGCTCCGCTTGATTTTTGGAGCATCTGTTATCCAGCTGTATTTTAGTTTTTTAACAAGTTCCTTCCAGAGAAAATCGCCACTCCTGCCCCGACCCTTTTTCCATTTTTCCTCCCATCTGTGTATATCTGTATGATTTTGTCATCATATTCCTTCACTTCGGTAAATGCAACCACGTCAGCCGAATGTGTGATATAGTCAGGTATATAGTGAAAAGGGAAGACATGATAAATTCCAAGGAAACCTGCTCAGATTACTAGAAGAGAGGCTCAATCCGACAAATACAGAGGAAGAGTCTGTTGATCTGGACGTAACTCTGAGCAAAAGGGCCAACGAAGAAACTGACATGGAAAAATTAATCGAAAATTTTCAGGAAGTTCTGAAGGCAAATTGCTCCATGTCGTTCAGAAAACAACGGACCAGAAAGAAAACAATAACCAATAAATCAGTGCCTTGGTGGACAGATGAACTGACTGTAATGAGGAAAAAGACATACGCTCTGAGAAGGAGGTATCAGAGACCAAGAAATCATGAAGGTTTGAGGGAACAACGCAAAACCATTTATTTAGCAGAGAAAGCAAAGTACGAAGCAACAATTAAAAGGGAGAAAATACAGTCCTCGAAGGAATATTGCAATCTGACGACATTCTCCAACCCATGGAACGAAGTGTACAAATTAGCGGCAGGGAAGGGATGGTACAACACAAAAATAACACTTCATACCGGATGACAAATAAGAAGACGACACTGAACTCCACAAACTAGCCAGAGCCCAAGCTTTAGAAACCGCAGACACAGATGACGATATAGACTTCACTGTATGAGGAAACCAGGAATGCAGTCTCAAGCATCGTTAAAAAGAAAGCGCCAGGTGAAGACGGTATAAATGGCGAAGTGTACAAAAGTGCTTTCAAGGTTCTTCCACAGATATATAACTGCCATGTACAACAGCTGCCTGCGAAGAGGAGTCTTTCCAAAGAGATGGAAGACTGCAAAGATGATACCCATTGTTAAACCAGGAAAAGAAAACAACGACGAAGTTTCCAAATTCCGCGCCATAAGTCTTCTCAACACAGGAAGGAAAGTGCTAGAGAAACTGCCTATAAATAGAATTAGTCACCATGTTTTCGCCCATGACATCATGAACAAAAATCAGTATGGCTTTACACCTCAAAGGAGCACCACAGACGCAGCCTTGGCTGTGAAGGGATTTGTAGAGGAAGGCCTGGCAGCAGGAGAAATCGTAGTCCTAATAAGCCTCGACTTCAAGGGCGCCTTTGACGCGGCCTGATGGCCCAGCATCTTAAATGGGCTAAAAGCTTATAACTGCCCCAAAAACCTTTATAATCTATCTAAAAGCTACTTTATCCAACTCTCCGCAGTCCTTTCATTTAACAATGCCAGTATAGAGAGAACAGTAACCAAAGGTAACCGCAAGGATCCTGTTGCGGGCCAGCGTACTGGAACATCCTATACAATTCCCTACTGAACATTCAATTCACTAAAAGTTCTAGAGCCGTAGCATTCGCTGATGAATTAATATTAGCTATCAGAAACGAAAATATAAGGGCAGCAGAAAATATTTCGAATATTGAAATGAGCAAAGACACAGATTGGTCGAGGATTAACAAGATTAACTTCAATAAAGACAAGTCTGAAGTTATGATAATATCAAGGAGGAAGAGAAAGGAAAACAAAGAAATTAAAATATATTTGAACAACAAACCTCTACAACAGGTATCAACGATGAAGTATTTAGAAATTGTAATTAACAACAAATTCAAATTCAGCGAACACATAAGCTGGGCAGCCGAAAGAAGTAGCAAACTTCTACACAGCTTATCCAAATCAGCTAAACTAACATGGGGTCTACACCACAAAGCGCTGCAAACTATATACAAACGGGTGATATTACCTCTCCTACTCTACGGTGCCCCGGTATGGGCAGAGGCTATGAGGTTTGAATACAACAGATTAAAATACATTAGGGTACAAACGCTAACGAAAATAAAAATATCCAATGTATGTATGTATGTATGTATGTATGTATGTATGTATGTATGTATGTATGTATGTATGTATGTATGTATGTATGTATGTATGTATGTATGTATGTATGTATGTATGTATGTATGTATGTATGTATGTATTTATGTATGCACGTATGTTTGTATGTATGTATGTATGTATGTATGCATGTACGTATGTATGTATTTACTTATAGTCGTATTTTCTAAGGAAACCGACCCGCACTAATATTATTGCTATTAACGCTATCATCCCTATTTTCACGTTATATTTCGTACGTCAGATTAGGGATCAAACTAGCTCAGTCACTATAGTTACTGACCAACAAAAGGCCGAAGGACTGATGAATCGTGTTCTCTCACCGTCACGTGGAACGGTTTAACTGTTTAGCAAAGTGTCCAAATAGGCTATGAGACCCTTCCTTTAGGTGCAACCCCCCCCCCCCAGGTGCAGAACTCTCAGTGACGTGAAGATTAACATTCGGCTTCAACTAACGTTCCAGTTTAAGAATGCGCACTTACACCCTGCACTGCCCATTTGGTCGTTTTCGCGTGATACTTAAATAAGCAGAAAAACATTTTGCGTTGCACTTCACTGGCAAGATTTTATTTAAATTTGATTAAAGGCATTTATGTTCCTCTGACAAAGAAATCCAGTCGAAGGTACAGTCTGCGACTGTCTCACATTTCGTAACAATTTTGCTGTCCTGAAAATAATTGATACAAATCTGAACACGTCAGCACTACAGTTTGTTACGTAGTGTTTGGCAGCGAATGCAGTTAGCACGGATGAACGCATACTTGGCCACAGAAGACAGAGCAGTGCCAATGTGTCTGTTACAGTATACAGCACTAGTTGTGTGGGCATCGCACGTTGTGTTGGGGTTTAGAAACACAGCAACAAACGGCAGCAGTTTCACTTCAACTGTAAAGTTTCATTTTCAATCGCAGTTCGTGTTTTGCAACAAAAACAACAATTGAAATCCTGCTAATAAAATGTACTTTTGACGTCATAATCCTTGCGTATGCGGTCTAATTTTTTTATTATCTACAAGTGTGGGAAGCAACCTTCGTATATAAAGGATGCCGGGAAAAACCCAGAGGTAATTCGGCCATAAATATAGTGTAGAATAGTAAAGTGTAATAATGCATAAATATATGTAATTTTACAGCTGTATATTAAAACTTTTTACACTGTTGACCTTTACAGCGCCATAATTGCCACTTTACATAGCAGGAACCTGTAGCTGCTGTCACAATACACACAATAACAGCTGTACATTGCAGGTCGCATTTCCTTCATTATGCATTCTACAGACACAACGGAAATGAAGTATTTTAAAATTAAATAATGCTATATTTGCAGCAGTAAGTCCCTCTTTCTGTAACATTTGTGTAACGGCCTGCCACACCCCACACACATAAATTCTGACATACACACACCACGCACACACACACACAAAAACACACTCACACACACACACACAATCAATTCACACCGGTCAAAATGTCGTGTTAAAGTTATTCAAAAATTTTGACAGCAGATCCGCAGATTACGGATGTTACCAAAAGCCATCAGTTCATACATTACAAGTACAAGTGTTATTAATTACAACACTGCATATCGTACACTGCTGTTCATAAGGATGACACAGTTTGAACAGGAGGTCGGAGTTGTGAATAAATATTTGGAGTTATATAGAATTAAGTGTGTTAAATATTGTGTCTTTGTGTATGTGTTCCACTGAACTAAACACTTTAAATACTGTGCTAGAACCATGGCTGAGAAACATTTTTGGTCTGAAGACAGAGTGAGTGGCAGGGAGATGAACAAAATTGCATAGTGAGGTGCTGTATGGTTTGTATTGGTGAGTGAATATTGGTGGGGAGTGAACTGAGAGACAGTGGGACACATGGGACGAGAGAAATGTACTGAAAAAATTAAAAATAAACACAAAATTTCAGTTGGAAACCTTGAGCGGAAGATGCACTTTGGGAGATCTAGCTCTAGATGAAATGTTAAAGACAAGGTGATGAACTGGACATAAATGATTAGAATTAATTTTGCCTTCCGTTCAGTTAAACCCAACTTCTTCCTGTGCAATAGAAACCTGCTAATGGAACAAACAGGTCAGTGGGGATTGAAACTTCTTTAAATATTTGCAAAATTAGACAGAATTGTATGAAATCAATCGTGAGTGTGTTTGTGTTTGTGTTGAATGGTGAGTATTTGTGTTTGTGTTGGATGGTGAGTGTGTTTGTGTTCCACAGGAATAAACACTTCAAGTATTGTTATAGACCAGGGGCTGAGGGAGATATTTGGTCTGAAGACAGAGGGAGTAGCAGGTGATGAACAAAATTGCACAGTGGGAAGCTGCATGATTTGTATTGGTGAGTGAATAATGGTGGGGAGTGAACTGAGAGACAGTGGGACAGATGGGACAAGAGAAATAAACTGGAGAAATTAAAAATAAACAAAAAATTTCAGTTGGAAACCTTGAGAGTGAAAGGCACTTTGGGAAATCTAGGTCTAGATGAAATGTTAAAGACAAGGTGATGAATTGGACATAAAGGATTACAATTCGTTTTGCCTTCCGTTAAGTTAAACACAAATTCTTCCTGTGCAATACAAGACCTGCTAATGGGAAAAGAGGTCAGTGAGGATTGAAATTTCTTTAAAGATTTGCAAAATTAGACAGAATAGTATGAAATCAATTGGACATTAATTCTGTCCCATTGGCTTAGGGGTTTGTTCGTTAAAATGACGTGGTAACACATTACGCGTCCACTGCGAGAATGTTCCGAAATATGTGATGTGTTAATGTTTGTAATTCGATGCATGTATAAATAATTTAGATATGTCACGACAGACAAAACAAAGCGGAGGTACGATTTGGAAACACACCTGCAATGTACAAAAGTAAGATCGAACTTATTACACAGAATGTGGCGTGAGAAGGTAGATGCTAATTGTGGCTACGAAGAAATGTGAAATGGATATGAAATGTTAGTAGCGAATGTTGAAGTGAAGGTGGCAGACGATTCTGGAATATAACTGGCATTTTGAGGGCAAATATAGATGCTAGTGTCTAACGTTGGATCATACATTATTTATATACACCAAGGCCTGTTAATTAGAAGGGGAAAAAGTTCATTTTAATATTATTGTCAATAACACATTTCGATAATATTCCAGTGTGTTCTGTACAGAAGTGTTAAACATTAAAGTCTGTCCAGATATCATTCCCTGCTAACCGCTATATAATTATCAACTTTCGCTGCAAGTTGCTGCCCCCACCTTCACAGTTCAGGCAGTCTAACACTTCAAGTTGTAAGCAATTCACACAAAATACCGAAAGACACTAACCTTTACCAACAGCGCTGTACCAATCTGCACTGCCGCCAGCCCACTATTTACCGTACTGTCAATTCCAGACACTCTCACAAGCTTCACCTACTGCTGCTCATTTAACTGGAAACGTAACTCCAACGGAAAATTTGTACTGAGGATCATCACCTTGGCACCAGATACAGGTGAGCTGTTAGGCCCAAGCCCCGACCGCCTTATCCCCGGTGAAGTAGGACATTACTAAACAGGAGGCTATCTGGGCAGAGGACCCAGTCTGGACGTTTTGGAAGACGCAGGATTCTCTCGTCCTTACCGGTATTCAAACCCTGATATCGTCCAGCCCACAGTCTTGCCCCGAGACCAACTGCGCGGTTTTCTTCAAGAAATCTTTATTTCAGAAGGTTAGTAACTTACTGACTTATGGTTGTTGCTTTTATTTGTCCAGTTTTGTGTAACATTACATACCAGGTTTTGGGGTTATGTATTTCATTTTGTTATGCGGGAATGTCTGTAAGGAGTGTAAGATAGACTCGATGTCAGTGAGGACTCAATACTATACTGAATGTCAGTAAGGCGTCTGTAACAGACTGAATGTCAGTACGGAGTCGATTACATTTTGAACGTTAAAAGGGGGTTAATTATAGACTGAATGTCAGTAAGGAATCAAAATCTGCATGTCAGGAAGGTGTGAATATTATTTTGATAATAAGTAAGTTTTTCATAAAATATTTTGGATGGGGTTGAGGAATGAATGTCTAAAATAATACTTTTACAGCTCCTAAAAATTATTATTAATATTAATATTATTATTACTCTTATTATTACCATTGATAATAATATCTCGAGTGAATCATCAGCCGTGCTAAGTTTGTTCCTGTCATTAGAGTGCGGCGAATCTACATGTTGCGAAGGAGGATTGCGACCAGGTATGGAAGGTAGCTGTTAAAATACTGAATATGCAGTAGCGGACATACGACAAGGGGTGTTACGAGTTTGGTCTTTGAGCGAGGTGCGAACAATTCAACATCGTAACAGTTTGCTGCGCTTCTGAACAGTTCACAAAGAATCAGACTGTGGCTGATCATTTGGAACGATGTAAACAATAGAAATTGGATATGAGATTTGGCACGTGGAAAGTATAAAGGAAGCGTTGGTCTGGAACAGGGATAATATGAAGATGATTCTACAAAAAATAGGAACACAAAGCCACGATGTGGCTCAATGCAGGAAAGGTGGAGAACTCATTAAAATGTTCTGATTAATTTTCGGGTGCGTTACAATGCGGAGAATTACTCGAATTGATGGAAAACTCTTAGCTTTTATGAAGTACCTGCTGCATGGAGTTGGTTGGTTAGTAAGTGAACAATGTGTCCTTCAGGAAGAACAGCAGGTCACGCACAGCTCTGGAAATGAAGTTCCTGTCAGCAGTTAAATTTATCTTAAAGTTTTGCTAAATTTAAAATATTTATCTAACTGGAGAGAACCCATCTAGCGGCTGGAAAGAAACACAACGAAGGTCGTCGTCCGTTACACGGTGCAGGAAGGGGAGACAGCGAATGGCAAGGTGAGAGTTGAGAGGGAGCAAGAATTAGTCGAAAGAATTATGGCGTGAAACGGAATAATAAAGATAACAATGTGTTCGATGTATGCAGACGTAAGGACCAACAGCCCACGTGATACCGTGAATCACACAGACCAATCAGATAAAGGTTTCCGATAAGCAGTAGAACCTCACAGTGCAGTGTAAATATAGTACAGACAGCAGCAAAATGCGATACACAACACAGATCAGCTAGCTGCTGCAGTATAGTTTGCTGCAGTACAGTGGCACTGTGGACTGCTTAGAGGCTGTCAGTAATTTGGCGAAGCGGTACCAAAAATTACCACAACTGGCCCACTACTAGTGCAAAATTGGTGCTAAAATTTCAATTTCGAATGGTAAGAAAAAAGAAAGTAATAAAATCGAAATAAAAATAACTTCGTAATATACAAACACCTAAATTCAGTAAAACACAGCATGGTTGATAATTGTGGCTCAGATGTCATCACTGTGATGGCTATAGTCTGCTGGCGCGTGACGCCGTGGACTCTTGAAGATATTTAACAACACTGGCGACAAACCATTTCTTGTCCACCGTCGATATAGAAAATGAACAAGGAGACAGAATATTTTTCCGAAGGTTCTACCAAACTGCAGGCCATCACATTCGAATAAATAGTTACTTTTTTAATAATCAAATTAATATTAAATTTGGAAATTGGATGAATCTCTGAATCTTTAACATGTCAATGTACTTCTCTTTTCAGATGGCAAAAGCCAACATGGCTGTCAGCACCCTGCTGCTGCTGACTGCAGTCACACAAGCTGCCGTAGCGCTGACAGACAGCACGCTGACCACAGACCAGCTGCACACAGTCCTGTGTGTGTGGACCGTCGCACACAGACACTTCGCACCAGGAAGACCTCTCGTCATCTCGCTGCCACGCACAAAGCCGGACGTCGCTCGCACCGCTCTCAATGATCATCTGCCACAGAGGGACGATCTGCAGACGGTGAACGTCATACTGGGAAAGTTACACGAGGGAAAAAGATGGCCGATTGAACTGTTCCGACCAAGCAGAGATGACACTGCAGACACATCAATTTTACACCACAGTTACATTCTGTTTGTGTGGAACGAAGAGACGAGCAGCATAAACGAGACGCTTGAAAATCAGTTGGAGAATCTAAAATACAGCACATCGTGGAACCCTCGAGGAAGGTTTCTTGTGGTGACAACTGACAGCGGCAATGAACCAGCACACTTACTGGCTGCTCACATATGTTCCATATTGTGGCAGGTGGCCAGAATTGTGAACGTGGTGGTCTTGATCACAAACCAATTTGCATATCGTCCACTGCATGCTATGAGCACCACAAAGACAACAGCAGCTGACAGGCTGAACTTGTACACTTGGTTTCCATTTAAATTGGGAAGGTGTGGAGAGTTACAAGAATTAATTCTATTAGACGAATGGGTCTTTGAAAATAATGGCAGATTTGCAGAAAATGCACATCTGTATCCTGCAAAAGTTCCAAAGAATTTCATGGGTTGTCCCATTAAATTGGGTATTTTTGGTATCGACCCCTGCGTTATTGTAACAGAAATTTACACGCAGACTGATGGCAGTACTGCGTACAAACTAACAGGATTGTCGGTCGAGATACTTAAATTGGTATGTGAAAAAATAAACCTGACAACTCTTTTCCTTGCACCATCTCCAAATTTAGAATTGGGTTCGTTTGTAAAACAGATTGCTGAATTAGATGATGGTATATCTGACGTTCTAACCGGCTTTACTCCTCTGCTTCCTGTTGTTGTGACGTCATCATTTGACGCCACAATACCCTACATGTATAAGAATATGAAGATGCTTGTTCCTTGTCCAAAAGCTATTCCAGGAACAGAAAAGATACTGACAACTTTCTCGCTGTCTGTGTGGCTGACAATTGGCCTTGCGTTGCTGCTAACAACAGCTGTGTTCTGGTGTGCTAGTAATGGTCCCTACCGGTCTGTTTGTAATGAGACACACACATATCAGTCACTGTCCAACTGTTTCCATAGTGTTTGGGCTGTTTTTGTTGGAGTGCCTGTTCCACAGCAGCCCACAATTTCTAGCCTCAGGAATTTATTCTTTCTCTACGTCTGTTTTTGTTTCTCTATCAGCACTGTATTCCAAGCATTCTTTGTTTCTTATCTGGTGGAACCGAAGTATGAAAAGAAGTTAGAAACATTAGAAGACCTCTTGTATTCAGATGTAGTTTATGGATACCACCCAGTTATCAATTATTTTCTAGACACTTTATCGTGTCCCGAGGGTGTAAAATTCTTTGAACATAAGGAACTAAAGGAAGACTGCAGTGATGTCCGAACATGTGTCGAAAGAATGGTAACAAAAAGAGACATTGCCTCTGTTATTGCTCCATTTCTTGCTACTTATGTTGCTAAGGAATTGGGGACTGTGGATGTTGGTAAAATAATTTGCTCCCTTGATCAGATCGCACTCTCTGCAAGCATAACAGTTCTCTTTAAGAAGGGAAATCCACTTCTGGACAGATTCAACATTCTAATGAGGCGCTACCTGGAAGCCGGTTTCCTAGAAATGCACTGGACAGAACTGCAGCATCGTGCTTCTTTGAGGGGTACAGCGAGATTTACAGAAGCAGCAGTTGACAGTTTTTTCGTGTTTTCTCTTTCTCACTTAACGCCGGCATTTGTGGTAATGCTTGTAGGAACTGTCTTGAGTTCATTGGTGTTTATTGTTGAGGTAATTGTGAAATGTCTGTGCAAACGTAGTAGAAAAAACTTTTCCCGCTTTAGAAAAATGAGGGTGTTGTATTGGTATCATCGCTAGCATTTCAGGTGTAAGTAGATTAATGTTACTTTTTGCAGACACGTTGCACCTGTTACAACTGACCTACCACTTGATTTGTTCTCTTCTTTTCCTTCCCTTGAATCATGTCGTTTATGTCCCGTTTACCTGTCCTAATTCTTGGAATTGATACAAAAATTTGGATGCAGATATTTAGGACAGTGTACTTCTTATAATGGTAGAGTCATGAGTTCCACTCGAGGGAATCTACGGGGATATTTGGAGAGGCGTTTTATTCAGTTTTTGGTTTTAATTGAACGGTTGGAAGAAATACGTTTACTCTTATTTAATTGAATAATCAAAGTAAATAGATACACTGAAGTTATGTGTTACAGTACTTTGACAACTTTTTCTCGCGGCACTGAAACACAATTTATCACAAAATAGACGCTTTCGTGTGTACGTTAGTTAAACTGAACAATACGATTTTTTTCTTTATGATGGCTTTTAATTTCGCTAACAAATGAACACTTCATGTACAAGCCAGTTTTCTTACAGTCCACGTCAATTTCCTGCGGTCACGTTTCAACACCAAACAATTTCCGACTATGACTGCAAATAATTAATAATCCGAATGAGCTATGCTGTTTGTGCGTTTGCTCTGACTGATGAACTGCCACTGACTATCTGCTTAATCCCCCAGTTTCCTTAAATGTGTGAATTAAAAAAAATATGTATAATTCAATTGGTTAAAGTTTCGAATTCAGCAACCCCTCACAGGTTGTTTCAAACAAACCAAGGGTAGCACACATGTTCATACACCAAACGTAACGGTTTCCTGATATTTCAAGCAATCAAGATACATGTTTCTGCTGTTTCAAAAAAATCTGTTTTTCTGTACGCTCGTTAAAGCATTTTCTCCCCCCCCCTATTTCATATCCACTCAGTAGCTAACAGTCACATATTCTCTTTTTCTAAAACGATACCAGCGGTCTATGGTTCTGTTTAACAAATCACCCACAATAAAACATAAATTTGTATATAAATTTACGTAAGATATTTAATAAATGTTATGTATCGTCGTTCCTCCAAAATAAACTCAACCCTCTCCGTACGTTTAAACTGTACTACACTGCAATATATGTATGCACGTTCGTACGTATTTATGTATGTATGTATGTATGTATGTATGTATGTATGTATGTATGTATGTATGTATGTATGTATGTATGTATGTATGTATGTATGTATGTA
>Ga0268261_10001006_pt1 | contig 18958 bp, 9 predicted proteins | sample TergutNc150P1_FD_190353 | JGI IMG/M metagenome (GOLD analysis project Ga0268261, IMG submission 190353) | Nasutitermes corniger P1 segment gut microbial community from laboratory colony in Florida, USA - Nc150 P1 (SPAdes) (version 2) | ecosystem: Host-associated > Arthropoda: Insects > Digestive...
ATATATGGCATTAGTAGCCTAAAGGTTAATAATTTAACCCTTATCCTGCTAACGTGGAGAAAATGGTGAGCTCCTAATAATGCCAGCAAATAGCAGATGGGATTTAATTCGGGGTTTAAAGGGTTAACTTATTACACGCTGTGACAAATACCTCACACGTCAAGGGGACTATGTTGAAAAATAGCGTACCAATGATACCGTCATTGGGCATTGTCAGTTTCCTATATTAGAATCTTGCCTTTGATCTAGGGGTACTGTAAGCTTACGTTCTGACCCACGTTCGTATTTCTACGATGCAGTTTGCACGCTGGCGTGCCTAGTTTCTCCAGACATGCAGTTGTTCCAGCATGCTCTATACGAGAATATGACTGTAGTGTCACACTTGTGCAGCGGAATTCCGAAGTGTTTATCGGTTAGACTAACCTCAAAAAACTTGGAGAAACAGAAAATCGTGTTTAAGGTATAGGGTACATTGGATTAGTCCTGGGGTACTATTACAGGAACGCCCTCAACCCCAATAAAACTTCCTGGGTCCACAAGGGAATTGCAGTAAATTCAACAACGACGCCAGCCTAGCTTATATATTTGTTTTGTTCTCTGCACACAAGTAGGACTAGTTTAGTTTCAACCATGGCGTCTAACATAAGGAAAAGGTTTGACGATGTAACCGGTGAGGAAGAGGTGGCTGCTGACAATGAATTGGACGAATGCCGTAAAAAAATGAAGAAGAATAAGAACAACAAGAAGAGGGAGAGAAGAACGGTAGGAAGGAAGGAAAACTGCGAGAAAAACAAATCAAACCAAAGCTGGAACCAGTGGCGGAGGGGTATCGATCAGGGGACCTCCGTCAAGAAAAAGTAATTATATTGATTACTTTGTATACCGTCCAAGAGGACCGAAAAAAGAATAAGACACCACACGTAGACAGAGATAGCTCCATTGTTTGTGCTGATGCTTTTTTTTTTACACAAACGTTTCAGCTGCTGGTGGAACAGACTATTGTTTATATTGTCCATTCTGTCCACTATAATTCAATTTATACACTTTTAACTAATAAATATACACAACTGTCATTTAATTTACATCAATATTTTTTAAAACATTAAACTCCTACATGTTTTGGACCTTACTGGCCCATCATCAGGGAGTACATTACTTTTTGTTTATGAATAATTAAACTGTGTGCATTTGCTGGATGAAATTGTAGAAAATGGAACAGATTAATTTATATTGTCAATAGTACTTAGGCAAATAAGCCAGACGTAGACGTCTTCCTGATATCACGTGTGCGGACATAATGACTTTTCTTGCTTTAACTCAATGGGTGGGGTATAACCTACGATAAAACCTACAAGACTAACTGGTGCATACTCCGTTTTACATCTTCAGTTATATATTCCCAAAAAAGGAAAGATTTCGGTATCAAAATTTGCAAACCCGTACGAAGATTCAGATACATCAATGACATGAGAGTGTTTCTTTAATACTCCAACTCATGCACACACTATATACACTTTAAAAAGCACTAAAATTCATATTAAAACACTTAAAAACTTGCTCCTACATGTTTCGGCCCCATTTTTAAGACCAACTTCAGGGGCTTGTGGACAGTACTTTGTCAAGTTACTAAGATGAGATCTGTTGATACACGTTCGTTTTAGAGTTGTGCGGTTTGCGGCCGCAAACCACACAACTCTATCAACAGATCTCAACTTAGTAACTTGACAAAGTACTGTCCATGAGCCCCCTGAAGATGGTCTTAAAAATGGGACCGAAACATGTAGGGGCAAGTTTTCAAGTGTTTTAATGTGAATTTTAATGTTTTTTAAAGTGTATGTAGTGTGTGCATGAGTTGGAATATTAAAGAAATAATTGAAGCAACATGTACGGTGCAACAGTGGAAATAGACATGAGAGCGTATTTAGGACAGAGACCATCACTGGCCACACGATGGCAACAAATTTCACCGTTAGAAATCTATCACACAGAGCTGAATGAGTAGAACACAAAGCTTTTATGGACGATTTTTTTTTTGTCACCAACGTTTTTGATGACATAGAGAGACAAGAAATTATATGTATGCAGGAAAGTGCGACCGAACTGACAAGAAAAATTACCTGACTTCAGACTGAAAAAACGTAAATTGAAAAGCGGTGACATACAAGAATAGACCAGTGGAGGATTAAGTGCAATTGCATGGAAAGATAAAAAAGAAGTTTACGTGTTGAGCAACCATCCGCCAGTAGACATAAAATTCTGCAATAAAAAAAAACCTTAAAGCCAGACGTTGAAGAACGCCCCAGTAAACACTTGGCGTATGTCGAACAAAGCGATTGAATGGCCAACAGATATCCGATGAGTCGACGCACCTTCAAGTGGACGAGAACACTGTCTTTCCACTTGCTGGACTTAAGAAATTAACGGCTAGATTTCGGACTTTTCTTCGTAAGAAATTTTGTAGAATGCGCGGGAAAGAACACCAATCGCCTCTTTTCCAGGATGGTAGGAAAACAAAGCCCAACGGAAAAAAGTGTAAAAAGTGTCGAAATTCTACAGTCCCAGTACTGGACAGACAAAGGAAATGAAGTCTGCTGCCGGTGTTCGCCACTCGTGAACTGAGATCCATGACTAGTTACAAGTGCAATAAGTGTGCAGCTGGACTGCACATGGTACCTTGTTGCGGTGAATTCCACACCGTAGTGAACTCACAAAAACCATGGCATAAATTGTAGATGTTATCTGAACATGAAGATCGAGTGTGCAGTTATAAAACAAGTGGACCAAACGTCACAGATATTCAGCAGCAATTAAAGTTGTGGAATACAAGTATGTTTCCTACGTTTTAAATGTATGGAATTTATGAGCCGGATTTTATTACAAAAATACGTGAACAAAATCTCTGGCTTAACTAATATATAAACAGTCTGTTAAACTTTATTTCCTTAAATTTGAAGGAAAACTGCGAGACTTTTATTTTGGTAAGTATATACATGAAAAAATTAGATCTTCTAATTTAAATTCCGGTTTGTAAACACTACACCAGCATTTGCTTCCACCTCCAGAAGGAAGAAATATTTTATGTTAAGTGTAAAGCAGTAAAATAACCGTGTGATTTATGTGTGCTTCGTGAATTTGAAGGGGAAGTATGTGAAGTAAACGACGAATGATAAATTTGTAATTATGAGGTCTAATTCAAAACAACATTATCCACAAAAGGCGAACGTTGTAAAAAATAATTAATTTTGAAAATTATGGATATGACTGAAATATTTATATCCTGTTTTAAGAATATGTGCGCATTTTCAGGTCCTTTGCTAAAGATACTCAGAGATAGAATCTAAAAATCAAGACATTCCTAAATTTTGTGCATATAGGGGGGTACTTTATTTATCAAATTGCGCTATAAATTATGCGTTGTTCTCAAATAAGCTTGGGAGGGAGAAGTTTAAACTAAATGTTATAATATAAAATACAAGTCAGAATATTACTAAACCTCTCCATGAATTCAAAATCCACAATGAACTTTCACACGTTTAGTCCATGGGTAAAGGTAAAGCAATCCCTGTACAGGCCTAGGCAGGCCCTGAGATTCCAGGAGGTTAAGGCTCCCAGATTTCAAGACACTCGGTACAGGAAGGTGGTAAGGTTGTCAGTCCTACGCACCGGCCACCTTTACCCCCAGGAAATATTCCTGGTACTCATTTCTTGTAGAGGCTGGGTCGACCCTAGGGCCATAGTGCGGCCGGAAGAATTACGTCAAAGAAAAATTCCAGTAACACCATCGGGAATAGAACCCGCGACCTTCCGGCTTGGATTAATGCGTGGGTACAAAATGTAAAAACACCCTATTCCACTTTCTGAAATTTTATCAGTTGGTACAAAAATTAGGATATCTTCTGGACGACCGTGGTTTCGATTCCCAGTAGGAGTAAGAAGTGTTCATTTGTAGAAGTTAGCTAGATTGGCTGCCGTGCCCACCTGTTCTCTTACCCAGTGGATACTCACAGCTTTTTACCCAGGCATAAAGTGGCCTGGTCATGAAGCTGACCTCTCACCTGTATTTGAAGCTGGGATTAATAATGCATACAGCAACACCTTCACTCCCTTCCCCACATGCCTTCATGGCATGATGCTTGATTAAGTACAGTGAACATTTTGCATTTACCTCTCCTCTTAATTAAACGGGAAGGTTTGCATTCAGTATAAAGCAGTAGGATGTGCAGTATTCTAAAACAAAACATATATTGAGGTGATCATTTTACTTAAGTTTTGTATTGTAAATAAGCGGTGCCAATGTTCACCTGATTCATTTTGCATTTCATGCAAGAATAATAGAAAGTCACATCCTGACTGAGCTATTCTAGCTCCAAAAACAATAATAAACCGAATGACTGTTAAAATAAGTGAAAAACCGAATGACTGTTAAAATAAGTGAACGGTGTAAAAATAATTGCTTGTGTTTCATGTAACTCTTCAGATATAATCTACTTATGACTATACCCAACTGCCTTATTATTTGTAACAATTTATCTTATTGAATGGGTAACAATATGAAATTGTAACAATGCTAGAGGAAGTATTTGTTCTTATGGGATATGATGCCTCATCCCAGTGTAATTAGTTCATCACCCAGTGACACAGCATCAAATCATAGAAAAATAGACACCTCAGCTATACCACTGCGAAAACCTGAAAACTCACAGTGCTATAAAAATCAAATGATTATCTGAGTTATTGAAATCAGTCTACTGATTATGTCATTACAGTACAATACTTCTAAGAGTTGTGTTAGTGCTGGAGAAATAGTGCATCTCTCTTGTGATTAAACACTTATCAGTATGTATGAATGCAAATTTTACAGTAATGTTTAAATTGTAACTTTTTCCAGAAGTTTTTTAAATGTCATAGTTTTAAATATTGAGGGGTTTAAATTGAAAGAAGATGAAATTATGTTAAATTCTTAATCTTCATCATCCACTTCAGAGTTTGTAATTTTTTGTTATGGCCTCCAACAAGTTCTTAAATTCTCCTGGAGCGTTTAATAAGTCCTTTTTTTTACTATTAAGACGTTTTGTGAGCAAGTTTTTCACGAAATGTATGGAGTCTGCTCCTAATACTTGTTTATTTAAAGTCAGATTTCTTAATAACATAGAGAAATAAATGTCATAATTTTCAGTGCCTGTTGGAGTAAAATTTTCCTCTTCTGTGTGATATTTTGAGTGAGATCCATATGGATTTTGTTGCAATAGGAAACAAAATAAAATTCAGACATAATAAACTCTAGAACTTGAAATCAGGCTAGTTTTCTTACGAATAATGGGAAGCGCTACTTACAAAACAAGGCTTATTAATGTAGTTATACACAGAATATTGACTTGGAGATGTTGATTCCTTGATTAAAGCAGAAGATGTTACAAATTAACAACAACATGTAGTGTCTGTGAGATGCTGATGCATATGGTGCAGAGAAGAGCCTCTTTCACTTACTGTTTAGAACTTGCAGATTGATGGTGTTAATATGCAGCTAATGACAGTTTATTTTGTTTCTGCATTGTTGCAGGGCCTCAACATGAGGTGGGAGTCGCAACCAGTACAACTGGTAGCACAGCACCTGACAAACCCCTGTCAACTGCGTGGCAGGCGGCGCTTGGGGCTACAACAATGAGTGCCAACAAGAAGCGGCCAGTACGTCGTGGGGGCAAGCCTCCTCCTGACAGGCCCCAGAGAGCCCTCTTCTGCCTTGACCTCAAGAATCCAATCCGGAAATTATGTATTGACGTTGTAGAGTGGAAGTATCCTTTTTGTAGGCTTGTATCATTAGAGTTTAATTTCACTGACTCCACGTAGGTAGCCCTTTGTTATGTTTTGTTCAGTGGCACCACAGGCCAATACAGAAGAAGCCTCCCATTGTTTGGGTTTCTGTTACGTACAAACATGTAATAAGAATCCTTGAGGAGGCGATCGGGGCCTCCTCCTCCATAGGACAGAGACAGAGAAAGGCGGACACACATCAGTGGAATATTCTGTGGTATAGCTAGCATTACGATGCGATACCACTGCAGTGGAAGAAATTTTTTGTTTTCTCTATTAAAATTAAGAACAATTGTAGATCTTTTCTAATTCGAAAATCAATACTTTGTGTTATATACAAAAAGTGTATAGCTCATCTGCTAACAGGTTAGGGATATGGAGTATTCCCTGCCATACTTCGCTGTTTGAAACGCGCGCGTGAGAGAGGGAGAGAGAGCAGGCAATTCCTGTGTGAAAGCAGCGTCCATTTACACTGACCACCCTACCTCGCCACCAAGCACCAGCACAGCCATTCAGCTGGTGGCCTGTATAACAAGCGAGAGAGAGAGTCGCGGGCAACTGGCTAGGTCATGCGGGAAGCATGACACGGTACCCATCGGAAACAATACAGCGCTGAAAATTTTTATTAGTTGCAAACCTGTTGTCGTATTGAGGAACAAGATCTTCTGGGATGTTGCACTTTGTGGTTGGTTAATTTTTTCCCGACGTTTGGAAGGAAAGTATGCCTTCATCTTCGGGGTTGAAACAATATTACTTTAAAAATTAAAGGAAATAGTGATATTGTTCAGTCCTAACGTCGGTACGGTACTAAGAATGTTACGACAATGCATGCTTTCACAGCAGCATCTTGGTCTTGCGGTCCAAGTGCCGCCCGACCCGGGTCACAGTGCAGTCAGGTACTACCACTGCACATTTCTGTAGAATTTATTCCTGTTTATTGTATTGAAAGACGCCCATTCTTTCCAACCTGGAATCTGGATGAAGGGTTTTTGTCACAAAAGGTGTGCAAAATGTAATTTCTGTTCAAAGTGATTGCTAGAGAACAAAGTGATTTTTGTTTTGTGTTGTAGAAGGTTGCAATAATGTGATGTATAAAAGTATTTTTAATTTTTAATAGCCCTTCCATAGCCATTATCTATTTGGACATCGCCCGCAAAACAATCGCCAGCCCTGTCCTAGGCTGGAAACGTTTGAAGAATGTCTGATTGAAGGGGTAACAAATTAGCCTGCCTGGAGCGACAGCATGTCTCAGGTTGACCCTGTTTAGGACTTTATTAGACATGTCATTCTCATGAAGAAGGGTGGCGATAAAACTTCAGATAATAAAGGATGGACGCCTCTGCCCCTTACTTAACCTAAAGAGTATACATGACAATAAGATAGTGCAATTTAATTTTAAATAGCCAAAATATATAAGGTAAGAATTTTAGATTACTCTCTCTTTTGTGAATAATGAAAGAGTGATGTGTATGACCACACTTACATTTTTGTATTATTATTATTATTTAATTACTTAATTACTTACGTACTTACTTACTTACTTCTTTCCTTCCTTCCTTCCTTCCTTACTTACTTACTTACTTACTTACTTACTATAATTATGGCTATCTTTAACAGTACTTTTTAATTTCTTTGTGGGGAGGAATAATAGACATTCTGTACCCTTCTGCATAACCTGAACTGCTGATCAGAATTTGCCACAGACATGGTAGCTGTGCTCTTGAGACTGGAACCCTCTCTCCCAGTCTCAGGACAGTACATTCCTTTGACCAGAATTTTCCAACAATTCTTCTGCGGAGGAACGCCCAAAAATAAATTTTTATATCTTGAGAAATCCTACCTATGAAGACATCTAGGGCCTGGAAAATAATGGACCAGTTGGCAGCACACAGATAATACTCCCATATCACCATTTGCAATGTAAAAATTCCTTTCCATATTTTGAGGGACATTAGAATTTTTCACAGTATTTCAAAGTTTCATAAATGTATTTCACAATTTTTTGTGCAACCCTTATGATGTTTGGCAGAACCATAGGCTTCAGAAAGACCTTGGTTGAGAAACTGCCTTAAACAGTGGAGGTAAAATGGCCCTTGCAGGATATGAGTTAGGGAGGGATACTGGCCATAATTATGTGAATGCTTTATAATCCCAGAATGCCATAAACAGGGAAGTTTTCATAATGCAGGCTACAGAATCCTTTATTCTGAGTGCTTCTTGAATGTACATACTTCAGGTAAGGTATGTTGTAGGCTGAAACCACTGCTGCCAATCAATATAAGTAATTTTTAAAGCCTCTCTCCCATGAGAGATTACTCTCGATACGATTATAATGTATTGGCCCAATACATACAAGATGATATGGGTCTCGCACACTGGAAGGGATCCACTTGGATGACAAGCACTGCTTCATTGTGAACATATCATAAATTGTAACAAAAACAGCAATTGAGTACACATGACAGTAAGCCTACATTATATTTTTAATTCAATTACAGTACATTTAGCAATAAATTAATTGGCCTGATTCATTCAGTTCTTTACTAATGTTTTCCTACAGTAGATCAACTTTCTTCTTTTTTGTATAACTACAGTATTCCCAATCATACAAATTAGACTGTTCCCCAACAAGCTCCATAGGTTTTATAAATATTTTCTTCCTGACTGATATCTACTTAACCTAACACAGGCCTGTAAAGCCTGTGACACAGATACAGACATTCATTGAAAACACTTTTTCAATGATAATTCAAATGCACGTGACCTTTAATGTTGTTGCCCCTGAAGGAAAATTTTGTGCATAATGAGCTTCCTAATTCACCCCATGCTGGAAGGTATAGGTTAAGTTTTATGGCACATAAACCTCCAAATTGCAATTTTCTTTAATTTATAAGGCATTGTAATTGGTAAAAATGATATTTGTTATGTAGTAGTATTAGTAAAGAAAAGTGACTGGCTTCATTATGAACCCTAATAACAAGTACATCCTAATAGTTCCTTTGTGTATCCTCACTTTTTGACTGGGGCTAAAGAGCTATGCCAAGCCTTGTTTTAGCCACTAGGCTTATAAGGCTGTTCACCCTCGTGTTTTCTAGATTCTTGGGTTTCAAAAACATACAACACACAGTTCTGTATCCTTTGCATGCCAATACTGGACAATGACACACAATATGAACCCTATCATTTTTTCAGTCCCCTCACAGTTTGCAATCCTGCTACTGTATGTCTGAGTTTAAACATATGACCTCTTGGGGTTGTGTGGTATGTTAATAGTCCCACAACTGCTTTAAGCTTCTGTTATGTGTTTTTTGAAAGAAAAGTACAGAACAAATATTTTCATTGCATGTTTATAAACTGTAATTAGTAATGAGACAAGCATTTAAAATTTACATACACCTTCTTATCTGTGGCCAAAGAATTTATTTGTTATGCCATGTTGTAGTCTACAGTGCAGCACATTACCTGTGAACAAGCAGGAAGCATGAGAAATTAGGTCATCTGAGATATGATTCTACATCTTAGGGTGGGTGGTTCCTGACCTGAAGGCACTTTGTTCCTGTAAAAGTTCTATGGCCATGATTCTTTTTCTAACCTCTACACTCTTGAAGATAAAGGCAATAAAGACCCTTCAAAATATCAAGGACTACTCAACCAACAACACAGTGTCATATCCCCAGGTGACCTGAATTCTCAGGAACAATACCTTGAGAACCTCAAGTCTCACTAGCAGTAAGCATGTTCATTGTTATACAAATTGTTGAGAAAAATAGCAGCTTTAAGTATCATTAAAGACACTAGTTAATTTATGAAAAATTACATAGCCCTTGTAAGTCTACAGGTTTGTGATGAAAGTATGTTATTAAACAGGCCACTATATTGAAATTTCTTTCTTATTCTTTTTGTTTTTTAAAACATTTAGGATGTTATCCTCAGTTCCATCATCAGGTCACAGAATAAATATCATGAAGTATACTCTGTTAGGTGCACTTCGTTCTCTAGATTGGGAATTTACCTGATGACTGAAGCAAAGCCATCTCTTGAAATGTTGTGTGTTAACAAAAAAGAGAGACAATGGAAAAAGTCCAATAAATGTGGCAGTTTCTGTAACCCCTTTCCATTGTGATAAAACAGTTTAGAAAGAATGGGATTTCAAAGCGGAAACTGTGAAGTAATGCAAATAAACCTGCCTGGAGTTCAACATTCATTCCGTGCTGGCATTCTGCCTGTATCTAATTTTGACTTCCATGGAGCACATAGTGTTATATTAACGAGAGAAAAGAGGCATTAACAGATTTTGAGCTCTGCTTAATTAGAAATGTATTTGAAAGTGAAGATACATAAATAAAGACAATTTTTACAAGGTATGGTCGCAAGAAAGTGCAGTATCAATTCTATGCATTATATCTTACATACAAATTAAGAAAAATTGGTGAAACAATTTCCACTCATTTTTGCAGTGGTTACTACAATATAACTTTAATGAAGCAAAATCTGTGGACTGCCTACAAACACAGTTCTCACATAAACGTCTAACTACATTGATTGATTAGCAGGACCATAAAGTGACATTTATTTTATGTGGAATTTGTTGTATTTTCCTTGACAAAACTTACAGACCATTTGAGTACCTGATTCTGTTGACCATCTTTGCCAATTGTGTGGCCTTGGCTGTGTACACACCTTACCCCTACGGTGACTCCAATAGCACAAACCTTTACCTGGTAGGTTTTGTTGTACACTTTATACTTTAGAAGCTGAGCAGGTTGGTGAAGTGCAGACTTGAATTTGAGAGGTGCACAGTTCGAATCTTGGCTGTGACACTGGCTGTGCTTGAGTAGGTATTTGGCGCTATTCCAGGTGCCTGTCATGGAGATAGTACCACTGCAAGGTCAGAACTGCTTCGTTCCAAATCCTTCCCAATTTATTGTTCACCAGATATTCTGCCATCAGTGTTATGACATGATAATTCTGGCTTTATTAAACGAACCACAAACCAACTGAATTTTTTATGTTAATGTCACACCTACAGCCATTGTACTGTAGGTACTGCACTCACTGTTTATGAGCTACTAGTACCAAGCCCAGTTAAATTTAAGTGGGAAATTGCTGGCTTATTGGGAAATAATTCTGTGCCTTATGTCTATAAACAAACTTTTCAAAATTATCTAACCTGAACACAGCAGCAGTCTGTAACCCACTTTAACATCATCAGCAAGTCCATTGTTCATACTCATAAACTGAGGAATCTTGGAATGACATGAGAACTCCAGTTCCTCAAGGAACTGAGACTGTGGTTAGATAATTAAAAACATTTCTTAGACCACATTGTTAAAGTATTGTAAGTATGATGATAGCTAACTTCATAAAGTATATATGGACATGCATAATTTCAGCACCTTCCACTTCTTGTTGACAGCATAATATATAATGTGTGCAGATAGAAGTACATGTTAAATTCTGACATCTCAAAGAACCATAGCATAAAGGAGCAGTTCTAGCACTTTCTTGTTGAATATAGATTCAGCTGTTATACAAATTACAAAACTGCACTGTTAATATAACAGTGTAGATCAAAATTTTTAGTCTAATGTAGTTTGAAACCATGTTATAGAAACAAGAGTAACTCTACATTTGTGGTTATCATGAAGATACTGCACTGAAATGCAGCATTATCTGTTGCAGTCCTAAGAGACCACATGCTGGTCTTTGTGAGTTTGTTCGATAGGAATTTAAATGTCTATGCTAAGTCAGAAAAATATGGGTCATCAAGAGATACAAGAGATGCAATTGGCATTTCACTCTGTCTCCTAAAGGTTAAAGGACTTATAATATGAAGAAATTTGTAATTGTTATTCATTTGTTATAGATTAAACTACGCAAGTATTATGTGACATTGTAATAATAAGACTGTGTAATAAAATCCAGTGTTTGTTGTTGATGGCAAAAAAAAAAAAATGTAGATCTCCAATGCTAAATACAAAGGAAAGTTTTCATTATATAGCCAAAGATGTATGAGAACCAAGTGTATTGTAATTTGGAAACCACTGATTTCCTGTATTCCATTATATGAGTATGTATGAATGGAGGTACTTTGGGACATCCCCCTCACAGGTAGTCAGACCACTGGCACACTTTCTTTTATGCCTGCCAATATTATTTATATTTTATTGAAAATTGTTATTTGTAGTTATATCCATACATTAATGTGGCTCTTACTTAATGAATATGTTAAAACTGTAGAAGTATTAACATCATTTTAATTTCTGTGTTCACAGGAAAAGATAGAGAATGTGTTTTTAGTAATCTTCACGGTTGAGTGTGTGATGAAGATAATAGCATATGGTTTAGTAGCCCACCCTGGGGCATACCTGCGCAATGGATGGAACTTGCTAGATTTTACGATAGTAGTGATAGGGTAAGCATCACTGTCCCCAAACTGAAATTGAAGTTGGTATACATGAGTGGATTAGAAATTAATTTATAAGCAAATAATTTCCAAAAACAGGATTTTATAGCAGCAGGCTGTATAATGATACGTTTTTCTTAAGAGATGGATGATCATCTGGTGACTGTTTAAATGATATGAATGATATGAAGAAAAATATCCAAGTCCTTTACCCAAGGAATTTTGGGTGCCTACAGGATTTTTTTCCAAAAAATGGAAGTAGCAGAAAATTCACTCTCAGAGCCATTTAAAGATATTTTCACAAATCACTTTAAAATTGTGGATTTCTGTACAGATTACTGGGATTGATATTTAGTTTTCCATCCCTCTTGGTGTCCAGGCTGAAAAGCATTAATCTGATGTACGGGTGAGTGTAGCAGTGTACCTTACTTTGTACTTTTGAATCAAAAGCCAAACTATCACAAAAAAAGGACTAAAATCTTTGAAATTAATTTGCTGATTATGAGAAGTGATATCTGCAACTCATGTAAGAAACATCAGGCAATACTGCAGAATACTCAGATATACACCCAGCTTCTAACAATTTCCTGTTTTTTATGAGACCTGCAAGTTTATTACCGTGCTCAGAAGACCTGCTATTGTACAATATTTGAGCCAGATGAATCCAGTCAACATTATGTTTCTTTGAGGTTCACATTAATACAATCCTTCTATATAAACCTCAATCCCTTTGGTGGTGTGTCCCCGTAAGATTTCTCAATTAGAATCTTCTACACATTTCTCATCTTCCCAGTCATGTTAAATGTCCCAGCCACCTTCCTGCCCCTGTTTTTATCGCTGTATTTGGTGAAGTGTACTTAGTTATGAAGTTTCTTATTGTGTATATTTCACCATTCTCATGTTTCCTATCCCTGCTTAGTCCTGGATGTTGTCAACAGAGTACATATATGCAACAAATATTATGGGGAGATAAATGTTTGTTCCCTTGGTACTCAGATTTTATTTTACCATTGAAAGTCAAGAATGTGAAGAATGAAAGTTAATTTCTTTTTTCTTTGCAGATTGTTAAGTTCAGCATTATCAAATTTAATGAGAGATGGTTTTGATGTGAAAGCATTACGAGCGTTTAGAGTTTTACGACCACTGCGCTTGGTTTCAGGAGTTCCAAGTAAGTATGTGCATCATGTAGCACTATTATGTTCTCAGGTGTGTAAAAAGTGAACAGCCTAGGAACTTCAAATACAGCAGGCACAGTTGCAGTGTAAATGTTAAGGATGCTTGAGAACACTTTTTGACTGTGGTGGAATAATGGATGTTTTATCTGTTTCTGAATCAGTGACTATATTTTGCTGTCTTGTCCTACATTTTTTTTGTTTGTACTTCTATATTAGTGACCATCTTTTTCTATTTTGTTCCAACCTTTTTCTCCATTTCTATTTCAGTGGTCATATTTTGCTATTTTATTCCAAATTTCCGGCCTCTAATTGCATATCCCAGTGGTTCAAAACTTTTATACAAGGAGTACAAGATGACTGAAAAGCCTTTTTGTACTTCCAAGTATTATTGTTTAATCCCACTAAGTATAACACTTCTTATGATTGTTTCCAGAAGCATAGTTATTATTTCAGACACTGCTCATTTTGTTAATTCTTTAGGAATCTTTATGCCTGTTAAAGGAAACAGATCAAGTGTCTGAAACACTGTTCAAAAAACTGAAGATAATGGACAAGGTGCAAAAAATTGTTTGTTGTTACTTTAACCAGACCTGTAACAGTTGCTTCATTACATAAATACCTATGACAGAATATCAGAAATTAACTAAGCAGAGTAATTTGAAATTTGTTCATCCAGCTCTCAATCCTGGCCATATTAACAGATTCTTTTCTTCGAAATTATCTTCAAATTTCCCAGATAAGCAGTCAAGTAGTGTAGTAGTAATGCATCTGACATAATTGATTGTAGACCTGATTTTAGTCCCAGCCAGAGAGTAGTTTTCTTTACTAATGCTCTTCATGGTTGTACTCAGTTCTTACAGTTATATTGTGATAAGAATGCCTTGTAATGGCTCACAATCACTTCTGCTCATATTGTTTACATTTCACAATGTCATGTTATTTCTATTTTACATGATCATAAAAATACCTTCTATCTTCCAGTTTCAGAAAAATGGCAGCCTTGTCCATGTCTGTTTGTATAGTCATGATATATGTGAATCCAAATATGAGTGATTTTTAGGAGAAGAGCATATGATGAATTTAATGACTACCATAGAAGGATGTTTTAGCATTTTAATATTTACTGGCCATGCATTCTACTTGTTGTCACATACACAGTCAACCTAGGTGAACACACATTCATTCATTCATTCATTCACTCATTTATTGTACATCCATATTGTTACATATGCAACGCTGGACCCGTCCAACTATATATTACAAAATTACAATACATGTGCAAAGTCTCCGAAATTGTGACAATCATAAAGTAAAATCCACATAATGTAGTAAAACAGTAATTTCGATACACAGTACAATCCAATACAACAGTGAAATACATTTATATTGCTGTGATAAAGATAATTAAAATAACTAATGAAACTATTTCAATTTCAATCCAACCAGCCATGCATGTGACTACGCGTACATATCCAACCTGTCAAATTGAAACCTAGAGCTTTTTCAGATTATTGCAGTGTGAAAAATCATATCAACCCCGGATTAGGACAACTACCAACACGGCATTTCTCCTGTGCTAATTTAATTATCACTGACGTAAAATCTCGCTACTAACACGTATTACATGGGGATTTGAAGTTCCCTGTTCCTGGAAGGTAAAGGGTGAAGAATTATAGATGCTAGTAGTTTGTACTGGAATGACATCTTTGTTGTACCAAACTTAATTTTTTTTCTTTTCTTTTTTTTTCAGGTTTGCAGGTGGTGCTGAATTCAATCCTCCGTGCCATGGTGCCTTTATTACATATTGCTCTCTTGGTTCTGTTTGTTATAATTATTTATGCCATAATCGGTTTGGAGTTATTCTCAGGAAAACTACACAGTACATGTTATAATAATGTTACGGGTAAGTTATTAATAAGTAAACGTGGAAGGTGTACTTGCACTATTGGGTGGTGCTCTTTAATTTGTTATTTATGCAGTGTCCAAACAAGGATCACATATAGGGATGGTTGTATCTTGGTGCTTGTGCAGTTGTCTGTCTGCATGTCTAAACCTGAGAACCACCGCAAGGTTTTGGATGAATTTCTTTTATGCACATTATATAACTGAAGGCTGCTTGAAATGCTTATATTTTATTTTGTATAATCAAGAGCGACAGCGTGGTCAACACACAAACTTGGGAAGTGCGAATGAGACTGGTACCACTGTCACAATACAATAGTCACAGAAAAACTAGTTAATAATCATGGAAGCATACTTAAACTGTTACTAACTGTAACAGTAGTAATGATAGAAACAAAAGTAACTACGAGGGGCAGTTAAAAAGTTTCCGGAAATGTGGTATAGCACTCTAATGGTAGGACATATGACAACACTTACCTAATCACCTTCAAAGTAGGGCCCTTGCACACGCACACACTTGCTCCATCGATCCTGCCATTGTTGGAAGCACCGGCAGAAGGCTTCTTTTGGAATCTTCAAGAGTTCGGCCGTTCCATTCGATTTGATGTCCTCCATGGTTGTGAAACGTGTCCCCTTGAGGCCCATTTTCAGAGTAGGGAAGAGCCAAAAGTCACTTGGAGCGAGATCCGGAGAGTACGGTGGTTGGGTGATGACAGGAATGCTTGCGCGGTGCAGTTCGGAGGAAACGGCGCAACAAGTGGCAGGGAGAGTGGTGTCTGCATCACGATAACGAACCAAGCCACATTTCGCTTGTTGTGCAGCAATTCCTCGCCGAGAAAATCATTCTTGTCAGCACCCAACCACCGTACTCTCCAGATCTCGCTCCGAGTGACTTTTGGCTCTTCCCTACTCTGAAAATGGGCCTCAAGGGGGCGCGTTTTGCAACCATGGAGGACATTAAATCGAATGCGACGGTTGAACTCCAAAAGATTCCAAAAGAAGCCTTCCGCCGGTGCTTCCAACAATGGCAGGATCGATGGAGCAAGTGTGTGTGTGCGCGCAAGTGTCCTACTTTGAAGGTGATTAGGTAAGCATTGTCATAAGCCCTACCATTACTGTGCTACACCACATTTCCGGGAACTTTTTGACTGCCCCTCGTACACTGACTAATTCTGACATTATTGAAATGTACCTGTTCTGGTATGTAAATTCAGAATGCAAAGTGAAAGTAATTCCTCTGGAAACTGTCTGCACTCCAATACAGTCCAGGCTTGTTTGAATACAGAAAGGTCCTCAAACTGGAATGTAACACAGATTTGTGGCCAGTACTCTTATCTTTTTTTGCAAAGTGTGAAATTTGCTTTAAGTGTGGGGAAAGATAAACTTGAGTTCATGCATGAAAGCTACAAGCATGTGTACATCTTTTGAGAGCCCTGAAGTTTCTTTTATTTTTAATAATGGTCTTACATTTTTGCACAAATAGTGCCTTTTATTTATACCAGAAGGAAACTCAAACTTGAACAGATGTTGCTTGGGGAAATAAAAATAAAGACCTCAATTTCAGTCACACTAGTACGAAGAACACAGAGTTTTAAATCTGGAAAACTTGTATGGGTAAATCTGATTTTTACAATAAAATAAACACATCATGTGAGACTCACCCTAAAAATCCATGGATTATTTATCTCTGTAAATATAGCCTTAAAGGTTAAATGCCACAATAAAGCTTCATATTTTGAACACCCATTGCAAGGTATAATGCACAACATGCATATGTGTTTGTAATACAGACTTTCATGGCTTTAATAGCAAGCTTACCTATTACAATCAAGCATAAAAGTAGAGAAGACAAGTGCTGTTTGTGACAATGTGATTGCACCTAAATATATGTGTAGACACCACGAGGTACTGTGAAGTGTGCTGCCTTCCACCACATTACATACATACACACACACACACACACACACACACACACACGCATGGTGCAAGCATACCCAAAACTGTGCCCTGTAAATTTTAACTGCTTATTTTCTTATCCTAATGTGTTTCAAGTCATGGATGCGAGACCTGTACATGTTCATGCTAAGGACTGTCACTTCTAGTGTGAGAAGCTATCATGTGTTAATTAGTCCTTTGGGAGGAAAGCTTTGGAGATTGATTCTAGAGTCTGTGACTACATTGGCTGATTGCTACCACAGCTGCAGTGGGAGGGTAGGGGGTTCATTGCAGCTGCAGGCCTCCAGGAACAGGAGAAAGAAGAGGTATGCTGTGCCCTATTTTAACTATGCACTGGCATTTGCCTCACAACCGAGCAAAATCATGGAGCACCTCAGTCAGCGTAACTGATTAATTTGTTAATTACTATTCACTGTGTTGGCTAGGTCACCTAGTTGAAGATGGCCTCCACTGGCCTGCTGTCTTGTGGTCATCTTGAGTTGCTCCATCTGTGGGTGACTTCAGACAGTCCTTAGAACAAGTGCCTTCCAAGTGCCAAGTACAGGGTTACCCACACTGGGGTTCACTTAAGTAGATGGGTTGCAACGAAGGTGGCCATTCACAACTATAAGTGGGAGGAAAGGAAATACAGCCCATTCTGGGCTTACAGTGTGAATGAAAAGGGCAATGTGAAAACTTCAGATACAATACAGACCTCTTTGGGGCCGCACTTGTGATGAGCGTGTTTTGTAAAGTGGATATGTTTTTTCACAGGTCAGATGATGGATGAACCACATCCATGTGGAGATGGTGGCTTCCAGTGTGATATTTCAAAAAGTATGGTGTGTAATGAAAATTGGGATGGCCCAAATAATGGTATTACCAATTTTGACAACTTTGGTCTTGCCATGTTGACTGTGTTCCAGTGTGTTACCCTAGAAGGATGGACAGATGTCCTCTACTCTGTAAGTATAGTTCAATGGGCAGCACATTTGTACATAATCTTATATATAAAGATGAATGTTTGTTTGTTTGTATGGAACTTATACAAATCCACCTTTCTGAACCGATCTGAACCAAACTTTGCACACGTCTCCCCTTGGTCTGGAGGATGTCGTAGGGTATGTATGGACCCACAATATTTCAACTTTTCCACCTTTTCGACGTATTTTGTCGGGAGTGAGTGCTGATTTGGGCGCAGAAGATGGCTGCCTGCACCAGCATCCCCTGCCACTACGTTATATCCGTGATGCGGCGCGTGTTGGTGTGACGTCACGGAGGTGATGTGCACTGTGCGTAATGCATAGAAAACACGGAGAAGTGAACAGAATGCATGTGTGTGGAAATGGAAACCTGATGAGACGGGAAGGAAGTGAATAATGAATTGCACTTGCAATCGCATTGCATTTATACAAATGATAACGAAACACCTATCTAACTTTCGTCCATCCTCCTTCTGTACGCTGTCTAGGGACAACAATTTCTTTCGCCTTCTCAGCCTTTCCCGTCGTTCCAGCGGGATGTTTCACTAACAGGATGACAACACAGTGTTGCCAACCCTGAGAGTCATATATATGTGTGTGTGTGTGTGTGCGTGTGCGTGTGCGTGTGCGTGTGCGCGTGCGCGTGCGCGTGCGCGTGCGCGTGCGCGTGCGCGTGTGCGTGTGTGTGTGTGTGTGTGTGTGTGTGTGTGTGTGTGTGTGTGTGTGTGGTTTTTTTTTTTTTTTTT
>Ga0268261_10001007_pt1 | contig 18946 bp, 15 predicted proteins | sample TergutNc150P1_FD_190353 | JGI IMG/M metagenome (GOLD analysis project Ga0268261, IMG submission 190353) | Nasutitermes corniger P1 segment gut microbial community from laboratory colony in Florida, USA - Nc150 P1 (SPAdes) (version 2) | ecosystem: Host-associated > Arthropoda: Insects >...
CTCCTCCTCCTCCTCCTCCTCCTCCTCCTCCTTCTTCCTCTTCTTCTTCTTGATTGATTGATTGTTGGTATTATTGCTACATAGAACAATTCTGGGTTATTTACTTTTAATATACTGTTGGGGGGAGGGAGAAAGGGTAAAGGAAAATTTTCTCTACTGTTCTGCCTGACTTGACTTCCTTATCCGGATTCACCACTGATATCCAGTGCTGAGGTTATGGTACAGAGAAGCAGGTAACACTGATTGTTTATTTTTCCTTACTTTTGCACAACTGTTTTTATTTGCTTGTTTTATGTCTGTGTAATGTATTCTGTTAGGAATTTTTAACCCTTGCTTGTTTCTGTGCAAACCTATTAATTTTTCTCTGTGCTGTTTATGTTTTCTTGTTTTGCGCCCAAGAATTGACTAGTTTACATTTTCATGCAGGTGATATTTTAAGAGTTTTGATCATTGGCAAAGTTAATTTTGTATCAGTAAAGAGGGGTATAGATTTGACAGAATGGTTTTTAGCATATAATTGACACAGTTGTTAAAATTACTAAGCACATTTTTCTGTCTTGTGCAGTACAAAATCTCTGGGGTACTTAGAACATGATTGGTAGACCAGTAAACACTTCCTTTCACCAGCTGCAACCATAATCAGTTGTAACAAAATACTGGAATTATAGACGTCTTGTAGCAATGCTCAAGCATTTAGTGTTTTGCAGTTATAAAGTAAATGTTTCTTATTTCTAGTGACTATCATGTTTTTGTCACATACCTCTTAAATACATCATTGCAATGTCTTATTTATTTGTGTATGTTTGCCATACACAGCTCATTTCAAATGGCTTCACCAAAAACATTCCAGAGGTAGCAGGTCAGTTTATCTAGGAGACTGTGCTGCTTGTCCATGATGACTAGTTCATTTTCCTGGTGACCTGGTATTTAATGATTAATATGTAGTCAGGGCCAAATGTGTTGGTGCTTCATTATCCTGAAATCATAAGTATTGGCAACAAGAGGTGAATAAATTAAGTGAGTCTGGAAGACCTGATTGAATATTGTAATGTGTGTTTCTTCATTTGTGGTGACAGTAGAAAGTACCTTCCAAGTAATATTTTTCAGTGGTTGCCACACCATACAAATACCTTCAAGTCATTCTGAACATTATCTCTTCCAGCCAGTGTGTGTTCTTACTGGTTCGGTAACAGGAACTATGGTGATCTACCATTCCACTTGCATGAAAAATAGTGTCATCACAAAACAGGATCTCAGAATAAATGGACAGTTTATGCTAATTGGTGGTGTGTTTTACAGTCACAAAACTCTTCACGTTTGATGCAGTCTTGCCCATGTAGTTCAAGCATATAATCTGCTTTAAGATGTATGCAGCAGAGAGGTTACTTATTCTCTCCTCTTGACCCATTGCTGTTATTGATCTATGGGGACTTGTTAACACATTTGCAGTGTGATAAATTTTATTTGTTGACTATGGACCTCAGTTTAATTTTTTTTTGTCTACCACACTTTCATTTGCATGAAATGATTTATTAACTTAGACAATTTGACACTGTTCCTTGTTGACTGTGGGCTTCTTTGGATGTTGGCAGTGGAATTTCTCATGGGAATCTGTCTGGTTTAAACCTTCTGCATGTACAAGGATCAGTTCAGGTTTTTCTTGTAGAGTAGACTCCATTTTCAGAGGCTGTATCTTGCCAACCACTTGGATGGGGGAGGGGGATTGCTGGGGGTGCTGTGATTCCAGAATTTTTTTCCTTTGGGCTCACTGGCATTGACTTGGGCCACTCAGTATAACATAACACTTGTTGTTATAATTAGGTGTGCCTGATAAATCTTTGAAGTTAATTTTGATGTGGGATGCACATAAATTACTCATTCATATGGTGCTGCATGCCACTGAGATGAGTCTCCAGTGACAAAAGATTAATGTCATTCCTGTACAGTACAACATATCCCACTGACTAGTTTAGTATACATAGCAGCTTTTGTTTGTATTTTCTGTGCATGGCCAGATGAAACGTGTCGCTCAGATGAGTTCACTTGTGCTAATGGAAAGTGCATTCAGAAGCGCTGGGAGTGTGACCGGGATAATGACTGCGGGGACAACTCTGATGAAAAAGACTGTCCAAACACTCCATGTGCTCCAGATTCAGAGTTCAACTGCTCAGACAATTTGTGCATCACGTCCAGATGGCGCTGTGATGGTGATCTGGATTGTCCTGATGGCTCAGATGAAGAGGTGTGTTGTGTAGGCAGCATGTTTGATTAAATTTGAACAATAGTGTGCATTACACAAGATGTTATAGACTCTTGTTTTTATAGGGTTGTTCAGAGCGTCCCATGCATCCATCTCACTGTCTGCCGCGTGAATTTGAGTGTGAAGACCGCATCACATGCATCCATCAGTCCTGGGTTTGTGACGGAGACAGAGACTGTCCAGATGGAAGTGATGAGAGCCAGGCACTGTGCCGTAATGTGACATGCAGACCGGACCAGTTCCAGTGTCAGAACAGGGCCTGTATCCCAGGTCACCTTCACTGCTCAGGCCATGCAGAGTGTCCTGACAAGAGTGATGAGGAGAACTGTAGTGAGTAATGATTTAATTGATAGAAATTACATGGAATAATGTCAGTGTCAGAGTCTAATGAATTGCATCCACCACTATAGCTGTGCCTGTGCCAAAGTGTGATCCCAAGATGCAGTTTGAGTGTGGGGGTGGTATGTGCATCCCCCTGAACAAGGTGTGTGACAAGAAACCAGATTGTCCTAACTGGGAGGATGAGCCAGGTGACCGCTGCGGTAAAGATGAGTGCCAAGACAACAATGGTGGATGCTCGCAGCGCTGTGTGGATACTCCTGGTGGATATTATTGTGATTGCCTTCCTGGCTACAAGCTTATGGACAACCACACGTGTGATGGTATGTTGGACCTGCTTATTGTACAGGTTTTTCAAATAGGTGTTATGAATGACTTATGTTTAATCTTGTACCTATCTCTTTTGCGGTTACTGGGAGCTTGTTGGCCTTTTCACTAAGCAGTCCAGCATTTTATTCAGGCACTTTGTGTCACTGAAACTCATCTGATGCTGAACCTCATTGATGTGCTCTGATCTCACCTGCTGTCTGGTGGTGTTCATGTTGATGATTATGAAGATAAGTTTGTGGCTCTGGAGCATAGTATTAAGGTAGAGCATTAAATAATCTTGAGTGACACCAAGTCCCTGTGTGGGCTGCTTAGTTGAGGAGGTCATCAAGATGCAGATACAACCTCACCAACTCCAGTTGAGACAGAGCATTCAGCATTAAGCCCATCACTTAACACATCATTGCATCATGATGGTGACAGAGACAGTATGTGGAATCAAATGATATTCTCGTTTTGGGTTTGTGCACATAGTAGTGGCTGAATGTCCCATTGTTTCAGAGGAATGTACTGCTTCAGTCTTCAGGGTGACTGAGTTTGTTTGGGTGGTTGCTGAAATGATGTGGAGGAAATATTTTCTGTCTTTTACAAGGACTGATTGAAAGTATGTGGGACAGAAATATTTATAGAGAAAATACTAATAGTATTAAAGTAACAACCATGTAGGATTTTGCAATATCTACTAATGGCACATACCAGAGGAGTGGATGGCAGATTGACTCAAACTGTAAGTGTGGTACAGAGCAGATGTGTTTTTCCCTTTATGACAGTATTCAGCAGTGCACAACAGCACGCTGCAAACTACTGCAACAGGCCAAAATGGATGCCATCTTCTTGCCAAGTATTATAGGGGGTGAAACATGGGTTTGTGGCTCTGACTCTGAGACAAAACAAATGTCATCAGAATGGAAGATGCTGTTGTGCTGTTGTCACCTCAGCTGACAAAAGCAAGGCAAGTTGAGTCAAAAATCAAGGTAGTGCTGATAAAATTCTTTGACACAGAGGGTCTGGTGCATCACAAAGTGCTTTCTGAAGCTTAGTACATGAATTGGACTGTCTGTTGAAATGTTCTGCCATGCCTTTGAAATGCTGTTCATTGGTAATGGCATGAAAAATTGTCTTATGTTACCTGACTTTTGCAGCATAACAGTGCATCATGCCTATTGTCCCTGAGCATCAGGGAATTCTTGGCTAATCAGAGTTTCCAATTGGTTCCCAATGTGCGTTACACACTGAATTCGGTCCCCTGCAACTCCTCCTCCTCCTCCTTCTCCTCCTCTTCTTCCTTCTCCTCCTCCTCCTTCTCCTCATCCTCTGCATTCTCTTCATCATCCTACACCTGCCTTCCAAGGCTGAAGGTTACCCAAATGGGAAATGATTGCACGACATTATGGAGATACAACTGAATAAGCTTTGGTAGTTGCAGGCGATTCCAAAACAAATCTTCCACACATGCATTGAAAAGTGGAGGGATTGCTGGAATTGCTGTGTACAGTCTTTGATTGTACTTTGAGGGAGATAACTCAGAGTAACATGAAATTGCTTGAAGTTTCCTACATTTAATTCTGTAATCAAAATGTTTGTTCACCCTGCATGCTCTGAGGTAGTTAGGCCAATCACAGCTGTCAGGCGTCAGAAGAAGGGATAGGATTTTCCCAAGCCAGTAGGAGTTATGATTTTAAGGGTAGTCCTATCCTGTCTTCTTGTCCTTTTCAGACATGACTGACAAATGACCTCAAAGTGTCCTATATAACGAAAAATTTTTCCTTTATATCAATTCAGCATTTTTCGTAACAAATTCATTCACCTTGAAGGTGAATACAGTACATTCCTTTGAAACACTGGAACATTCAGTTAGTACACAGCACAGGAACTCAAAAGAAACTTATTATTTGGTCAACACTATGACAGCTGGAAAACGGTTTGTGAAACGCTGGGCATGAACTGAATATTTTAAATGACTGATCAGCAATGGAGACTTCTTTGGTTAAATATTGTCATTTGTAAAGTTGTCTCTGTTTTAGCAAAATTATGTAATGAGGAATTTAATGTTTTACACAGTTGACCTCTTATTGTAAGGGTAGATTGTCATGATCTGAACAGCTGAGAGATCAAGAAATGAATACCTTACAGAGCTTTCATGTTAGCAGCTTTCTGTTGCAATTCTGTGTTGTTTCAGATATTGATGAGTGTGAAACTCCAGGTGTGTGCTCACAGAACTGTATCAATGAGAAAGGTACATTCAAATGTCAGTGTGTTGATGGGTACTTGAGGGACCCTCGGGATCACACACGTTGCAAGGCCATGGAGGGTCATGCCTCATTATTGTTTGCTCGCCGCCATGACATACGCAAGATCTCTCTAGACCATCATGAAATGACGGCCATTGTTAATGACACTAAGAGTGCTACAGCACTAGACTTTGTCTTCAGGACTGGCATGATCTTCTGGAGTGATGTCAGTGACCAGAAAATTTACAAGTAAGCAGTAAATGTTCTTTATTTTATGCCATTACTCTGAAGTTATTGTCTACAGAAATGTCACTAGATGGGATTTAATTAATTTTTAGCACATTGCAGAGGTGCAGGAAACTTTAATTTTTACCAGAAATTATTTTTGTCTTCATATTTTGGAACTGCAGTGCTGAGATGGAAGTAATTCTGGTCTAAAATACTTGCTCTTCCAATGTTTTGCATGTGTTAGACCTATGAGGGACATGCTTTAGGTATTGTGCATTGGTGAGAAGTTATGATAAGGATGCTTGTTTGTTTTGTTTCTCCAGTAGTTTTTCAAATTCAATAAGTGATGGAATTCAGAATATTGGTTCTGTATAGGGACTTGCCATTTGTGCTAAAAGGCTTTATCAACCACATTCTGAATGAAAATTGCTTCTGTATAAGCCCACAACAGATGTGCTGTACAACTGACCCCCAGGCAGTACCAGTGTTTAATAACATTATGACACATTAGGCTATAACAGAACATTTAGAGCTGTACGTTGCATTGGAACATCTGTGTCTTCTTGTAGAGCTCCAATTGATGAAGGCAGTGAACGGACCGTTGTGATAAAAGATGAGCTGACAACGTCAGATGGGCTTGCAGTGGACTGGATTTATAGCCACATCTACTGGACAGACACGGGCAAGAACACTATAGAGCTTGCAAACTTTGAAGGTAACATGAGGAAGGTCCTGATTGAAGACCGTCTGGAGGAACCACGGGCTATTGCACTCAATCCCATTGATGGGTATGTGAAGAAAATGAATGCAGTATTATTTTTTGCCAAGATATCTGACAAACAAGACCTCAGACATGTCTTCCTAAATATACTATGACAAAAGTACTGTGTCATTACATAATAATCTCTGCAAGAAGAAATGTGCTGATTGTACTGGCTTAAATTCTTTGTATTCGATTACCTTGCAAGAATGGTGTGGCTTCATTGTTGTTCCTGGTTTGTAGGTAGCATTGCTTTAATGGTTATGTGGTCTATTTTCCTTTACCGGGGCAAGGCTATGAGTCTGCCAGAAATTATGGTTAGCACGAGGTGTGGTTAAAAATAATCCCTCCAATTTTTTTTCTCAGAAAATATAAGTTTAGTTATATTGAAATTTATGTATATGATGAGTACAACCTATGCAAAGTTGAGATTATTTTTCCACAAACTCTCCAGTATCAATGCACTTTCTCCACTTTGTGTGATATGCTGTGTGCTGGCCATGTAAAACTCTTTTCTCTGAAACATTGGATTTCATTATGCATGCTGTGTTTCAGCTCATAGTCATCCGGAAAACAGTGTCCTCAGAACGCATCCTTCAGGGGGCTAAAAGGGTGGAAATTGGAGAGGGCTAAATTGGGACTGTAGAGAGGATGAGGCAGAACAGGCTACCCCATTTTTGCATTTGCTTCCCTTGTAAGCAGACTTGTGTGTAGTCTGGAGTTGCCATGCAAGGAAATGACTTGATGGATCTTCTTGTAGGAACAGGCAACATGCCTAACCCCCCTTTTAGAACATGATGATGATGATGGATCTTCTTGTTGGGCCAAACCCTTCAAATTTTTTGTTTTAATTTCTTTAATGTCCCTACATTTGGTGGCCATTCTGAATCTGCACACCAACCTTGTCTTTGGTCTCCACTGTCACTGCTCTGACTGGTTGACCACTGTTGGGCCTGTCACCAGTATCCTTGAACCTCTCTCAAAATGATGGGCCTAGCATATAACTGAGCTAATATCCGTGGCATCCTTACCATTCACATTTCTCAGATGTTTATGAATCTCTGTGGGACTGAATCCTTCCAAAATTTGAAATTTAATCACCACTCCTCACCAGTATGTATTTCCAATGTCTAGTCTACCATTTTGCACTGCTGCTGTGCTGAATGCACATGACTGACTGGAGCACTGATGATTCTAGTTGAGCTGGACAATTTTGCTTGTCCGGTGGGTCAGGCAAGAAACTACCCAGTGACACATTTAAAAGTGAAACAGTATTGGACATCTTACTATCAAACTAATCTTTGTAGTGTAGTAATAAGTTACGTAGTATTACTAACAAATGACAAATAAACTTTGTTCTCACATATTATACTAATTTTCCTTTTCTGGGTGAGGCTGAACTGTTGATGAGTCTGGAAGAATGATACCTGCTCTGTGGTTGGATTCTATTACAAGGTTTTAACTGGATAATATAAACTCATGAGACAGTTCAGTTTCTCCCCACACCAAGTAATGTCGAGCCTCTGGACTAATATGGATTCCTCTTGTCGTACAGGCCTGGCTACTCCTCAGTTAACTGTACAGAAGCAAATTTAGTAGCTTTATTGACTTTTCTTGCCTTCCTGACAGTGCTAACAGTTGATACTGAGACCTGGAAATGCAGGAAACTAGACAACTACTGTGCAACGAAAATCTTATAAATCTGAAAACTTGAAAATGTGGCTTGTTTTTGCCTGGGAGTTGAGTTTATTGTGTTGCAGTTTGTCCAGTGTGTGCAGTTCCGTGTATGCAAATTCGTCTGGCAAAAAATCTAGAAAGTTGTGGTTGAGTTGCAGTTTTCAGCTTTCTTGGTATGCGCTGCCCTGAATTTACACAGGACACCTTATTAGCTACCACTCTACCCATCCACTAACACTGTTTGTATGTCTCACTTGGCTTGTGGAGTGGGAGCACATAGGAAAATGATGGGGAATTTTGATATATGTGGCTTTACTCAGGACAGCTCAGGTCTTTGGTCAAAGGAAATGCAGATGTCTCTGGATAGTCTGGACCCCATTAATTGGATCCCTGGATGGTCTGGACAAATAGAGTGATGTTTTATATGACATTTGTACCACAAGATTTCTCATTGGTGGTTGGGCACAAAAAGCCTGTTAAAAAGGTCTATGTGAATTGGGGCCAAAATGGCTGGAACTCACCTACTGCACTGTGTTCCTCCAGTTGGTGGTAGAATTACCCGGTACCTGGGCCACCTTCCCCCCCACATAGTTGGGATGATCAAGGAACTACTGTATAATGTACTGTAATCCATATCTGCGAATTAGATAAGCACAACACTTGTATGGTGTGGACACTGTTTCTTTAATCATTAAATTTGTCATTTTCAGTGTGATGAGTTCACCATATGCTGATTAGTTTGATGCAGAAAGTATTTGTTGTGTAATTTAATGAATAATCTGCTACTATCAAATTAATTTTCACACCTCACAACTAACCACCATAATTTTACTGGTATATTCCCTACCAGTTTTTTATGTGGATGGATATTTGCTTCTTGGGACACTGATACCAAACATCTCCTGGGGGTCCAAAAATTATAATTTAAGAACGTGCAGGGAAACTTCCACAAAATTTGAAATCATGCTCACTGCTTTATTGGGTACAATTTGAAATTCCTGTTTGATGTAGAAAGAAGCTGGCTTGCTTTTATGAATTCTTTTGATACAAAGGGACAAGCAACTTTCTGTCCCCTTTAACTTCATTTTGGCATATGGTAATCATTAGGCTAGCCCTTATTCTGGTATCTTGTTGACACCAAAAATTGAAGTAGCCAATCAAGCATGGTGCAAAGGTTTGGCTACCATGTGGACAACAAGGCATTCTTTGAGACAGAGGTCTGAATGATTTGTGATAAAAAATTTCTGAACACCTTAATAGAATTTGCTTCAAACCAAAATGATACCAGTCACCAGGAAAATTGGTCCAGGCTTTGTATCCCAGATTAGACTGTTACACCACTGTCTCTGTTTGTAGGAAATCTTATGTTATGCACTCCTGTTAGCTCATGTGGCATTGCAGGTAATGTTTTTCTACACTTGTGTTTCACCTCTGTATGAATCTCAGAGTTAATTTTCCTGTATTAGGTGAAGAGGTTTTACGTATTTAGACTAAATTAGTTAGTTGGAAGCTGAAATGAGACTGTTGTTTGAATGTCCTAGTGTCTGGATTACATAGCAAATGGGTGAATGTAGCACTCCGTTTTTTTAATAGCCTCTTATACATTTTGGACAATGTGAAGATTGTCTGTCCAGGTGGATGTTTTGGACTGACTGGGGCAGTGAGCCAAAGATTGAACGAGCTGGAATGGATGGATCGCATCGGCAGATAATTGTCTCATATGAAGTGAAGTGGCCCAACGGGCTCACACTTGACCTTGTGAGAAAACGTGTATACTGGGTGGATGCCAAGTTGAATGTGATTTCATCGTGTAACTATGATGGCAGCAAGCGGCGAGTAATTCTTTACTCTCCTGATGCTCTCCAACATCCATTCAGCGTTACAACATTTGAGGACTGGGTTTACTGGACAGACTGGGACAAGCAGGCTGTCTACAGAGCAAACAAGTTTAATGGCAAAGACATCACACCCATCACTGCCACACATATGGTAAGTGACCATATAGTGCTTGCCTAGCTTATGAAATCTTTTGTCTCGTTAATAGTCATGATTCTGAAGAATCAAGGTTCTACTCACACCATAATTCCATATTGCCTTTGCCATGTTACTGTTATTGATGTTAGTTTCATCTTTATCTAAGAGACTGCAGAGACATGACAGTTTTTCTGTGTGCTGAATACTGGCAAGTACATTCTTGGTATATTTCTAACAGGAGTGTATGTTAGTAGTGCTTGAGGGTATGATGGTGTCATTTTAAGGGTGATGACTAATGCTTTGTAACTTACACCAAATAATTTTCATGGTGCAGAGGCCATTATTAGAAACTGATAGTCATTCAGCAAGTCAGGAATTTTCTTGTTTTTATGGAAACCAAAAATTTATTGCTGCATTCACTACACTACAAAAGAAAACTATGCTGCTGGAACATCTGTTGTTTCCTTAAGGATAACATCTGCTTGTCTTATGCAGTGTTTTTTTTTTTTGTGGAGAAGGTGCTTTATTTTGTGTCATCCCCAATAACACGAGGACTAGCACTTAAACTCAAAAACAGCTTTCATAATATAGCTGCTATCTTCCAAAGGGATGTAGTGCATTGTTTGCTTGAATTTTGTGCATTATTGGCTACACACAGCTAATTTTGCTGAGGGTACACTGCTAAGTGAGATTCATTATTGATTTATCTGTAGTGTTTGCATGTCTCAGTTGCAGAACCCTATGGTGATCCATGTATATCATCCCTATCGACAACCAGATGGTGAGAATTACTGCCAGGCAGTGAATGGACACTGTTCACATTTGTGTCTGCCTGCACCCCAGATCAACATCCGGTCACCTAAAATCTCATGTGCATGTCCTGATGGCCTGCGGCTGCTTGCAGATGGACTTATGTGCGGTGATGAAGGTAACCGGCTGATATTTTTGTTGTCTTTTGGACTAGAAGGCAGGTGGTGTCAGGTGTTTAAAACATTCAATTAGTCAGTGTTGTTTAACCGTTTCAACTCAGGTTGTGAGCAACCAAGGAGAGTATTGAAGCAGTTATATGCTGCTGTTCTGTTGTAGAAATGCCTAGTTTGATTTTGAATGCATTTAACTGACAGCATGCAAAACTTTGGATTTGAAGCAGTGGCGTGATACTGATATTATTTAGACGTATGTTGGTTAGTTGGTTGGTTTATTTTATTATATTTAATTTTTTTCCTTTTAACTTTTCCCAGAAATATTAAGCAGAGCAATAATAGACATTAATGTATGTTTAGTCTTCAGAGTTTGAGAATCAGCTTCCAAAAGCTATATGTGCAGTACATACCTCTTTTTAAAATTCCAATTTGAAAAGTTCAGAGCATCAAACATTTGTTTTCCTATTACAGTCATCTGTCCACTGGCAGTTTGTTGCTTGTAAGTTCAACATGGCTGATGTTTTGTTTATGGAGTTTTTAAGTAACTGCCATTTTTTTATCACTGAATCTGAACAATGTCAACAGCATACATATTAAATAATGAGACTTTATCATACTAAGCAATCGAAATGCTGGATGGATTGTTCAGAGATTTGTATTTAAAACTCTTTGTTCCCAACTTAGGGTAAAATAACTAACAGCTAATAATTGAAACATGTTTTATGTACTTGATTTTTATCATGTTATTTTAAATGACACAGAAAATGAAGTGTTTTCTTGTCCATGGCTTGTGTTGACAGAATTGATGACTGGCAACCATGCTGTGGGAAACAGCACCATGTTGTTTGACTGAACTGTAGTGTCATATTTTAATAATAAAGTTGGGTAATTTGGTTCAAGTGAACCAGTTGAACAACTTACTTCTCCCTTGTATTCTGGAGACGCTGACACCCAAATATTGTACCACATTTTCTGCAGTTTTAGTCATTTGCTTGGGGAAATGTGGGGATACCACTTCAAATTAGGCTAGGCTTTTTTCTTCCTTTATCATTTGATGCTGTGTAGTGACACTTCTTAAATAAAAATTAATAAAACTTGATACTTATGTGCAGCTGCATACTTGCCATTCTGTTAGCCATATTTTTATGCTGTTCTACTGGTATTACCTTCCTGCATTTGCCAGTGAAGTTACAAGTGTACTTTAAAGAAACAGTGGGTATTGTCAAAGTTTTGGTAACATTTTTTAAATTGAGCTGTAAAAGTATAATACAGTGACCAACTATACCATAAGTCACAGAAGTCCATTATTGTAACCACAGTGTGTATCATAGACTGAAATGTGTTGTGAATGACAGCCCATATACATACATATGTCACTGTATTCAGGTGGTCTTGGTTACATCCTTTGTATACTAATGTCCAAACAAGATCTGACTTTACCACTGTGTTCAAGATTCATATTATGAACTTCTGGATCATGACACCAAACTGAAGTCTAGTTTAGAGTTTGTGCCACAAAAATGGAGACAGTATGTTCTTGCACAATGCTGCTGTCCATTTACTGGACTACATGGTGTCATAAATGAGAATATCAACAGACAAGCTTATTACATCTGTTAAAATTGTCATCCTGTTTCTAAACAAATCAACATTTTGACATATTTATATTAGGACCTTGTTTGTTTGCAGTCAAGGCAACAGAGGTGTCTCCAAGTGCAGGAAGATCAGGAGCATCCTCAAGAAATACAAATTCTCAATCTCATACGCCAAGTGAGTACCATATTAAACTGTTCCATGGTCATTTATTTGTTACAACATTGCATCATTAAGCACAGTTTATGCATTTGGTCACACAAAAAAAGTACTTTAGTCCATGTATTTTAATTTGAGTACCTGAAATCAAGAAAGAAGCATTGCTTTTTAACTACCAGAGGTTGCAAGGTTTTGTGTATTGTATGATAAAGTTTCTTGCTGCATGTTTGTATGAAGATGTCTTGTTTGAATCTCAGTGAAGCTACTACATACAGCAACACCAAAGTGCATGGTTTGTCTGCATGACAAATTTTACATGAACAAGGAACATAATTTTAAATATTATTTTTATGATATATATTTTATGGGTAACCACAGTATGTTCTGTAATAGATAACTGAAATCGAATTGAGTTGGAGAAATTTATTATTATTGTTTTGAAAAATGTCACAGGCCAAAAGGCAGTGGTTTGTCATCTTGATTTTAAATTGAGGAAAGTTACATTACATGAAAACTGAGCATGTCTGAGTTTACTGTGGATTCTAGACACAAACACCATGGATGATGCACTTCTGTCACCAGCATGTGAGTGGCTGGGGCACTGAGACATTCTTCTGAGATTTTATTAAAACTGTAAAAACCACTGGCACACATTCTCCTGAGGACTGTGCTCTTCTGGGTTATTTTGCAGCAAGTATGGACATTTTGGGACATCTATCAATCCCATCCCTAGGGTTCAGGAATCCAAAAGAAAATCTGTAGCCCCATTATGGGGTTTATGTAGGGAAGAGTGTGGATGATGAAAAGTCTTAGTAGTGTTATGTCAGCCGGTAGGGTTGATGCAAGTGTTTGGGATGGAGAGGAGTGTGTTAGTCAGTGCAGCTTGGAGAGAGACGCTCCATGTGAGCGAGACACAGGGGAATACTCACTCGAGCAAAGTGGGAGGAAGGAAAAGGAAAGAATGTGCAGTATTTGATTAATAAACTGATAATCCAAAGCAAAAGAATGGGAGGGAGAAAGTACTAATGCATGGTAAAAATACCACTTGCAGAACCAGGGTACACCAGGACCCAATTGTGGAGTAAAGGGCAGGGACGAAGTGAGGGAGGGAGTGGATAGGAAGACTAAAACACAACAAATGTGTAAAAATTAGTACAACACTTGGTAATGAATGGTAATATAAGACATACAAGAGGAGGGGGGAAATGTCCAATGATTTGATAAGCTAACAACTAGTTGCTGTAGTGAAACAAAATATCATGATGGTGAGGAGATATGGCAATATGTGTTCTGAACTTTAGCATTAGATAGCGGTGAGTGATTGGTTAGATGCACCACTGTTTTAACACACATTCTGCTGTTCTGAATACAAGACTTTGTTTATAACTTCTTAATGCTTCTGGTCTTTGTTCATAATTTAGTATTCAAAATGTACAGAAAAATAAAGACAGAATTTTGGCAGCTTATCTGTGTGTGAAATGTTGTGATGACTTTGTTTGTATGTTCAGAAAAATAGGCAGTGGATCAAGCCCAGAAACTAAGTAGTGCTAAATGTAATATACCATCACCCACAACCCTGTTCAGTAGAACTAATAATTTGTAACTTGTGTATTATGTTAAATGGGGCATAGCACTAATGTTGTCAGTGATGACTGAGTGGCACAGTTTTGATGCTATTTTGTGTGTGTGTGTGTGTGTTTGATGGGTGGGGGTGTTAGAGGCATGTTGGTATCCAAACCTGTACGTAGCTCTCTTAAAATAATTTAACAGTCAAAAAGCCAGTACAGTTATAATAAATGGAGCAGGAAAAAGGAAAGATGAATTGTTGAATCATGGATGTAATGCTTGGAATTTCTTTCCCAGCCTTCCTAGTTAGTTTTGTTTTTGGAAGACACACTGCAATAAACTCTGACATGCAGTGGTCTTGAAGCATGAAAGCTTGCAATTTGCTGGTATGTTGTTACAGCTGTGTTCCGTGCTAATGGCAGCCAAGTTCTGGATCTTAATCATGGCAACACCAGTGCCACAAATATAACAGGTAAACACTCAGCTCTGTCTTTGGGATTGAATTAGGTATTTTGTCTGTTAGTATGCTAAGAAAATCCTCTGCAAAACCGATGTTGGGACTACAGAGTGAAAAAGATGGCCTTTTTGGAAAGGGATGTTTTATTGTACTACCACAGGAGAAGTGAGTTCAGGTTGGAGCCAAAATATTCTATCATTTGTAACAAAATAATTGATCATGTGTTGCATTTTATGCCTATGTTGAATTTTGTCATACACACCTGAAAAAATACATGAGAAGAAAAAAAGTAGGAGAAAATAATATCTATGAATTTCATTGTAGGTACTTTTACATGTTGCTTAGAGTTGTGCTTTCTGCGACTGTGCTCTTTGTGTTTGCCTCATTCTCTTTTACATTTAACGATGACAAAGAAATGCATGTGCATGCCGCCTTTATAAGGGAAACTCCTGTTGCCATTGACTTATATGTTTTATGTTCTGTGAAACTGTTATATTTCATAGTTCTGTCCAAGATAATGGACATGAACAGCGTTTGAAATGCATATAATTTTTATGTGCTTGAGGCGTGGTTTGCATCATTTATGCTGTTTTTGTTTCAATAAATTGGTACCAGCAAAGAAACTGCTGAAATTTCAGCGGGAAATATTGTATATATTGTCATACTTGCTTACACTGTATATATTTACTGAATTTTGCTTATACATTACAGCCCTATGGGGCACTTTTAAGTCATAGTTTCACTGCATATGCATGCATTGAACCTGAAAACTCCTCAAAAGGTGCTGTATTTATAGAAAGGTACTAAAATTGATCAGAGAGCAATATGTGTTCACCATTGCTGCTGTCTAGGTACCCTGAGAATTTATATATGACAGAGGTGAATTAATGAACCTCTCTGCCACATATGCTTATATAGTTAGCATTTTCTGCTCCTCTTTTTGATCACTTGTTACCTTCTTGGGTACTGAATAGTGGAGACCTAAATCCACTAACTTTGGTCACACCAAAAAATCTGGGGATATGGAGCAAGAACCCATCCTACAGATGGGATCAGACAGGACACTTCCGACATATGTATAACACAAGCCATACGTGGTTACGTTCCCTGACAAATGTGTATGGCAGAACGGGTTCAACCCATACATCAAAGGGGCGTGATCTGGTACACAAATGGGTCCAAGACCATATAAAGGCACTGTTACTGGGGTGTATAGATGGGATTTGAGAAGGTGGCACGGCTTCAGTCTTGGGCTCTACACCTCAGTATTCTAGGCTGAAATATATGCCATTAAGGCTGGTATAATGGAGAATATAGAAGAGGCTACACAGTTAGGAACATCTATATTCTTTCTGACAGTCAAGCATTCATCAAGGCCCTCGACAGCTGCCAGATAAATTCCAAATTAGTCTGGGACTGCTATCATTCCCTGATGAATCTGGCAGAACATAACACGATCCTACTGATACGGGTGCTGGGACACATGGGAATTAATGGAAATGAGATAGCTGATGAATTGGCCAGACAAGGTTCCTTACATCCACTAATAGGACCTGAGCATGCACTTGGTATATTTGCAGAGGTTGTCAGGGCCGTTATCAAGGACTGGACAAGTAGGAAATATGAGGAGCATTGCAGTCCATATGTGGGCAAAGGCAAGCTAAGGGCTTTCTTAAGAAACCCTTTGCAAAAAGACCTGGGGAATTGCTCAACCTGAGCAGAAACCAGCTAGGAATATTGACAGGGCTGCTAACAGAACACTTTTGTTTGAAAGGACGTCTTTTTTATGATAGGTGCAAGCCGGCACCTGAAATGGTCTCACATGTTGTTGTATATTTTCTTCTGGGTAATTCCCCGGCGTCTGAATTATATATGCCGACGTTTCGGAACACTCTGTCTGTTCCATCTTAATAGGCAAGTAGGTAAATAATGACTAAATTTGAGAATAGTTGGGGTATCCATATGGGAGAGGGTTTGGCTTGAAAATAGCTTAAGCCAACTGGAAGGAGGATGATGGGGTAGGGGGTGGGTCCATTTACAAAGCAGGTAGTCAAAGGGTGACGACCCACATGGAGGTTGCGGGCGGGTATGTGAAAGAGATATGGCTTGTGTCAGGGTGGGCCGTGGGATGGCAAGTCAAAACTATTGTGTTGTAGGTGGTTGTCTCCTTTCTCTATAAGCTTGTGTAGACGGGGCTTCCAAGATTTACTTAAGGTCAGGCCATCTTCTTTGTTGACATCGTGTGGGTGCATTTCAAGTTCAGTAGCTTCCCTGATGAGCTGATCCATGTGTCTGGTTTTAGCGGAGAGGAAATTTGTATCCTTTAGTTTAATGATGTGGTCATGATTAATGCTGTGTTCCGCTACTGCAGATTTGTCGGGTTGTGCTAGTCTTATATGTCTATTGTGCTCTTTGATATGGAGTTGGACTGATCGACCGCTTTGTCCAATATAAACCCTGCTGCATTCACATGGGATGCTGTATATTCCCGGTGTTCTTAATCCCACTGCATCTTTGACAGGAGGAAGGTAGCTGAATATTTTTCTAGGTGGTAGGGCGACACTTTTGATGTTGTGTTTGGCCAGCATTCTGCTGAGTCGGCCAAATGTTGTTTGTATGTACGGTATATATGCAGTTGAGGTGGGTTTATCATCGGTCTTGGCGGTCCATGTTACTGCCGTGAAACCAGTAACACGGACCACCTATAGCAATTTCACGCACTTTTATCCGCCAGTCATCCAATACCATATCGTGAACTTGTTCAATGATTTCTGGTGTTGTTGCACTTTTTGGACATCCTTCACGTGGATCATCTTCAAGGCTGGTACGGCCACGTTTAAACTCGGCAGCCCATTTCTTAATTGTTGGAAATGAAGAAGAGTCCCCATAAACTTTTATGAACTTCGAATGAATTTCATTTGGCGTTAAACCTTCTTTTACAAAGAATTTTATAACTGCATGATACTCAATTTTATCCATTTTAAGGGATACAGACAATGCTCCTGCTTCAGACAGCTGTATAAAACAAACTACTTGATAGAATGACTTGCAATTTCACATGGTTGCTTATGACAGATGTACCAACTTAGAAAAAAAAATCTTGCCGGTAGTGTTGTTATGTGTGGTTGAGGCCGAGAACTTTTCAGACCACCCACATATATTCAGGGCTTGTCCTTACAGGGATATTGGGAGGAAGTATGTAGATTTTATATAACATGCTGAGTTTCACGAAAATGTTGATGTCTGTAATTTCCAGGGGTTAGACAATCACATATTTTGAACAAGAACTCTTTGCCACACTCTTCATTTTGGGTGCTGATGCGTTGTTACTATGCAGGTACCATTATTCTTGCAACTTACATAAATGAGAAAAAGTTAAAGGAACGATTTTCCGTATTCTGGAGTGCTTCTTCTGTTCTTTCACATGCCATCAGATAAGTGTGCTGGTAATAAGCATACAAGGTGCTGATGAAAGGAGTGCCTATTTTTGTTTTATGAACTCTTATTTAGCCCGTCTTAGTACAACCAACATCATTTATGTGAAGGTTGGATAAAATTACCACCAGTTACATCAAAGTTGGAGGTTTTGGTGTACCTATTCACTGTGTCTACCATATACCTAAACTTTGCATGTGTGCAAGCATGTTTTGCATTGTCCTCAGAACATCAGTACCAACGTATTTGGTGACTGAGCAAATATAATTTTTGAGATGTGTGATATTTGAGTGTGGTTGCTGTGGACATTGTCCTTAAGAACCACCTTCCTGCCCCCATATTTAGGATTAATGTAAGGATAATATGTGAGATAAGATGACCCTGCTGGCAATGAACCAGGGTGATGGATTAGGAGATCATAAACCCATCACAGGCCCAGTTGTGACAGCTTTGAAATTAACAACAGGGATATCCAATGTGTCACCTTGACTTTAATATATATTCTTTGACTAGCAACAAGTGTTGTGGTATACAGGTCGAAACTCAGGAAATGCTGGGTCTGAATATCTGCTAGGAGAGGGGCTGTTGTGAATGAATTTGTTGCTGTGTGTGTCAGTCACACACAACCAATAACTGAAAACAGCAATTGAAAATGGCCTTGTGTTTGCTGTTGTGGATTTTCCTGTACCAAAGAGTGCAAATTCCTTATGTTGGTAATACCATTATGGGTGAATTGAGCCTCAGCCGTAAACAGCATGTCATGCAGAATTTGCAACCATGGTTGCAGACTTCACAAGGTCGTACATGTTTGGCGTGATCACCTGGTAAAAGGTGCTGTGCTTGTTGAAGATCACATAGACAGAATATATCATGGGTCAAATTTTTCCATATCTTTGTCTGTGCTTTACCAGTCTTCTTCTTCTTCTTCTTCTTCTTCTTCTTCTTCTTCTTCTTCTTCTTCTTCTTCTTCTTCTTCTTCTTCTTCTTCTTCTTCTTCTTCTTCTTCTTCTTCTTCTT
>Ga0268261_10001008_pt1 | contig 18943 bp, 6 predicted proteins | sample TergutNc150P1_FD_190353 | JGI IMG/M metagenome (GOLD analysis project Ga0268261, IMG submission 190353) | Nasutitermes corniger P1 segment gut microbial community from laboratory colony in Florida, USA - Nc150 P1 (SPAdes) (version 2) | ecosystem: Host-associated > Arthropoda: Insects > Digestive...
TCTCTGCGACGAGCTGATCACTCGTCCAGAGGAGTCCTACCGACTGTGCTGCGTCGTTGTGTGTGATCTAGAAACATCAAGAATAGGTGCTCCATATATATACAACGTTAGGCTCCTAAGGGTTAATCTACCAAAAATAAAATTAATAAACATAATTATTTATTTTAACCTTTACTGTACGGGAATTTAATTCAGTCTTCATGCCTGGGGTATGGAGTTTTTATGCAACTGCCCTTTAAATCATTTGCGTGTGTTTGACAATAAACATTTATATCTTATGAAACAAAGGTGATGAAATAATGAAATAATCTGCATTGTGGTGGGAATAAATCACGAGATATTTCAGTTCAAAAGCAATTCGGTATAAATGTTTAGTGCATACATGCAGAAAGTTAATTTTAAAAAAATTTATAATTTCCAATTTATTTTACTTATATTTCCGTTTCGGGCCCCATGTTTCCATAGGTAATTCCAGACTCAGAATTTCTGCAGGTGTGCCTTGATGTGGTAGTATCAGAAACATCTTACTACACACACATCATACTTCTGACACACTTCACTAACAATTTTTCTCGTCACGCCACTTGCAGTTCACACACGACATTTCGGCAGCGTCGCCGTCACAGAATGAGACAGACCAACCTTTGTTGAGTGCTATTTGTGCCTACCAACTCGCGTCATTGTTTCCAGGATATCATTCACAAGGATGAATCGAGAATCTCTATATGAAATTTCCACACCCCCCTTAAGTAAAGAACAAACTATCATATATGTGTATCCAGTCTTGTCACATGGTTTGTAAATTTTGATGCCAAAACATTTGTGTTTCTTGGGTATGTATTGTCAGAAAATGACCCTTCCTTTGAACAAAACAATAATTTCGTCTACAGCCAGATGTTCATAAGAGCTGTAAAATTTCAAAAATGACTTGTTTATAATTTCAAACAGATTTTGCATCTTCTGTAACCTGTCAGAATTTTCGCCCATCACATCAGGCTCATTACTGTTGCCTGTGAAGTTTGGTATGCAAAGGATGTGAAGGTATCTGTCTCATTTCATAGCACTACTGTCGAGACTGTGTGGAATTGGTTAGTTATTTGCAGTAGTCTCTCTCTGTTTGCCCGTATGCAATGTCCCATTTGTATTGTTATCACAAGAAACACAAGCATTTCGGCCTCAGTCACACTAGGGAAAGGCAAAAGTCCGTCGTCAATTCTGTCAAGGTGGCCGTGGTAGTATCTCTTAGTCTCCATCACCAGCAGTGTGAAAATTTCCACAAAATACAACAGGAAAACGCTAAGTGGACTGCAGCCGTCATTTTATATGTGACGCTTCATTGCCTTTTTGTCCCTGGGGCCCCCTCTAAATCATGTACTACACTACTGTGAGGTCAGAGGGCCATGTCCACTGTGAAGTGGATGGTGATTGGACCTGTTGACGTGGTCCACTCTGAAAATTTTCCTCTTCATCAGAGGCATTTGAAGAAAATAAACTGCTGGACACGTGACCTCTGGTTGTTGGTCGGTCCGGTTGCAGGTGTGACACCCCTGACTTGTCTTCAAAACCTCCCTCATCCTCAGAGCTGTTACAGCTTGGGGCCCCTGCTTCATAACTCTCTTTCCCAAACCAGTTCAGATATCCGGTTTAGGGACAGGAACCTGGTTCTCTTATGCACACTAATCACAGACTGCTTACTGAGGAATGAATATTTAGTCCGGCTTATTATTATGTCGGAACATGTAGTCATGCAGTAAAATGCCATATTATTTCTGCTGTTTTGTGGCTCAACTTTTTACAGACCAGTCTGTTGTTTATTTCTACATACCATACTTTCATTTAAATTATAACCCCGAATGAAATGTTCCAATTACGCATCTCAGTTTCAGTATATGTGTTGGGAAAACGTGACAACACAGTGTGGCCGGTAATGACCTACATTTATTTATTTATTTGTGTGCAAAGGTATGCAGTCTCTTTATCGCCTTTTTTTTAAACCTTCCTTCTGTAACAGTGCACAATCTGAACTGAAATGTAACTGTAAAACGGGCATGAAAAAAACCTCTACCATTGGCATTTTATCACATAAAGACAGGTGGTGCTTAGTCTGTTTTAGTAGTAATATATCCTGCAACCGTCCACAAAGCATCTCTGTTTTGGCTAGGATAAAAGCCAGAGTGCCATATATCAGTCAACAATATTACATAGTTATATTTCAGTGGGGTACACAGCAAGAAAATTCTGCTACAAAACACGCCTTCACGAGACGTTCCTGTGACTGCAGTGCTTTGCAGAGTGAATGAAGCTTCATTCCCAGAAATGCTGATCTGTTGTTACCATGAACTGCTTTGAATTGCTAGACATATTTGTGACGGGAATGAAAGGCTTACTGTTGCGTAGCAAAAGAAGAAACATACGAGGCTTCTCAGCCTGCCACTCCCATTCATGAGGTACACAGGTTCTTAATTGGGTAAAGAAGCCAGAGTGTGAATCTGACCACAAAACATAATCCAATGTGGAGTTAATGAGTGGAGCTATAATTCTATGCCTCTACATGAGTTTACAGTGCATTTAAATCGCCGCAATATTCCTGGCAGGGAACCTTAGAAACTTGCAGATTTAAATGCCCATCCTGACGAAGAACACCAGTATGATAGAGGTTAATTTCTGATTGCAATCAATGTTCCAACATGACAAACGCTCCATCAATCAAAAATTGACACTTTAGCCCAACTAGATACCAACAAAGATAACAAGCTACACTGGCCTACAATGGCTGGACCAACAGTTTCAAGCAGCAACACAGTGTTGTGCACAAAACTGTATCAGGAGTGTGCAAAAGTGTACTCTTCAACAGTAGAGGAATGGAGAAGGCGAAAGGTACTCAAATTACTGAGGGTTATAAACCTATGATCATTCACAATGGTAATAAGACTGGGTTAATCTTGTGGCTACCACCTCCCATGACAAGGAGAAAAGAGATCCAAAAGTAAAAAGAATTCCAAGGAATGGATATTGTTTCTGTTAGCCAGCAATGCCAATGGGTCTGTCAACGCCCACCATTTGTAATCAGGAAGGGTGAAACCCTCGTTGCTTTAAAAATACCAGAATGTTTCCCACACAATATGTGGCCAACAGAAAAGCATGGGTAATACAGGCAACTTAACCAACTAATGAAGTGCATTAGATGCCAAAATGAGTTTCTGAAACAGTACTATTTCCCATTTCATGGGCCAGTGTGCAGCACATCCCCACACCACAAGTTACCTAAATAATGCAAAAGATGTGTTTTGACCCATAAATGCAACAGTGTTTCCCACCCACCTAACCCCATTGAATAATCACATCATTCACACATCTCCACACAGAACTTGTAAGGTAAATTATTTCTATTATGGAACACAAGGTGTTTCATGAGGCAGCATGCATGCAAGAAAACTGCTTCAAAAACAGCACATTTCATTGCAGAATCATGGCACTGTGTCACACATGACAATGGTGAAATGTTTTAAAAAACGTAAATTTAATTTAAACCAAATCAATGATAGTGAAGATGGAGCAGAATTTAGCATAGTCTAAGATGTCTCCAATAAGTTGAAAGAGGGCGTATCATTTCAAGAATATGTATTCTGTGATAACCATCCTGTTCAACATGTGACACACACACACACACACCTCAGAGCAGTGAACAAAATTATTAAATCTAACGTGTCTAAGGACGAGGAGGTGGAGATGTAGGAAGAGGAAGACAAAGGTATGAAAAGTAAGCCTCCAGCAACATTTTTGTCAGCACTGGAGAGGATTACACTGTGAGGAATAACATTATAAAGTTGTGAGATTTCATGCCTCCACTGCCGTGTAGATGAGGTCTTTACTTTTCTGGGTTGTTATGCAGTGTATGCTTGTGTCCCAAAATATCAGTAAACAGCAACAAACCTACACTGCATGATAATCCAGAACAATGAAGATGTCACATTATACAGTTTCATGTCAATGACATGAAGGCCTCCCATAACGGGACTGAGAAAAAGGGGTACATGGTTCAGCAGAAAGTGAAGAAGCAGCAACTGACTTTAAAGAACATATGGACAAAGTGAACTACAATAGATTTTAATGCAATACACTAAACTAGGTTATATTTTTATATAACACAGTATTCATCCAGTGTATTCAATTTCCACAGCTATTTAAATTTTAATTTCCTCAGTTTCACATTCATTTTTAATGGCCCTTTCAGAAACACACCACCCAACTTCCACTTTATTTAAAAGTAAGAAAACAGCTTTCCCTATAACCTCGTAAAAATTTCAGGCCATAATATACAGTGTCCACTAAATATGTTTGGTGTTTAAAAGCATTATACTTTCATAACCAAGACACACAACTAAACAAAACAAAAATGAGAATGACAATTCATTCTTAGAATTGTGTTTGTGAAGATCCAAATGTGTATCTCTAGTAATGTGGCAGATACCAAGATTACAGTCACACAAACAGCAATTATGCTGATCATGGCTGCAGCAGCCATCATAATTCTGTGCGTTAATCTTTCATCATGTCTACTTGTGCAATGGCTCCATAATTACACTTGTGTATACCTCCAAAAGAGAAAGTAAAGGCACACTGAAGTGAGAAATTATGAACTCTGTAACCTCTGTCCATCCACCAACCTGAAAAATTGGGGTGCTGCACCATCCTGTCATACACTTTCAAATTTCTATTCTTCCAGTTGTGGAAAAACAAAGTAGTTCAGTGTATCAAGGAAGTGGTCCCTCATAAGATAGCTTCATAAAACAAGAAAGATGTCTAATTCACACACAGTGTTGTATCAATACTTACTGCTCTACAAAAGGTGAACATTTTTATCTTTATTAACGCAAAGGCTAGGTATGTGTCATTTTCACTTTTGCTTTGCTCAATTATGTAGGATGATCACAACAATTTAACACTTTTAAACACCAAATATATTCTGTGGAAAACACATATTGGTGACAATGAAGGATGAACTGCAAACTCTTCAAATTCAGCAGAGTTCCAAATAAAATGTAAACAATCTTGACTGGAAATTTCCTACGATTATATATATCTAAATCCAAAACACGGTCCCTCAAAACAATTTTAAAACACTATCACTATGTTCACTTGTCATCAAATTCAGATTTCATTACAGGTACTTCAACTAACAAGCTGTTCTAGGCAAGCCAGGCCCTGTAACCTACCGCTGATTTGGGGTTAATGGCCCAAAATCCAAATCTTACCCAAGCCATAGTACTGTAATGGCATATCATATTTTGTATAGTTTCTTATCTACCCATAGTTTATTTCATGCTTCCATACAGAATAGCCAGTGACCCACAACTATAAGACAGAAGTGGTAACAACTGTACAACATTAGTCATCCTTAATCTTTAAAAAACACATGAATGAATACTGCGCCACAGTGATTTCCTATTAGATGTAAATTAACTCACCGTCTCTATCAGCTTGCGGTATTCAAGTAATGTACTCTTATCCTTAATTTCCCCAGATGCAATCCAGCTCTTGATTTGATCACGTAACCTCTGCAGTTTCTTGATCTCTTTCTTGAGATCGGCCTCATATTTCTCCTTCTGATTGCTGTTTGTTGCATTGTGTACTTTCTGCCAGATGTCTTCAAATGTCTCCACCCCCTCTGTCACTTTCTTAAGACATCGGTCTATTTCTCCTGAAAGATTGTGAAATTCAAGCAGCTTTAAGTGTTACATTAAATCACTGCTAATACAGCTCCCTGCAATGACGCTATGTCAAACTTACATGTATGTTACATTTTCGCAGTTTCCAAACAATGCTCAAAGAATATAAACACACTGTGTTTCGTATTAATACTATAACAACAGCTCGGACATAAGTGTATTAGTCACACGTAACAGGAACATAAAATATAAGCGAAATATCACGTTACAGATGGCACAGTGTTATCACCATGTACAAAATAATACAACCTAGACGACACAACATAAACATAAACATGTACATGAAATCACACTTCTGTCCCGAAGTCCGGTCCCCATTGCAATTTGAAGTTATAAAGAATCACTCTGATATGTCTAATTATTCCTCGTCACGTTTCATACTTTATTTATTATTATAAGTACAGAGTACGTACGCTTAGAACTAGTAAACAGGTCGGTAGGAGGTCATACACCAATTGTGTTCTTCTGACATATTTCCTTACCTTGCAGCTTTCGTGTAGCAGCCATGGCTATGTAAACCTGTGGTACAATAATTCGTGCATAGTCTAAATGTACAGATATATAACACAATGCGAATATAAACTGATAATTGTTTGGTGAATATTATATGGCTCCTGCTTTTGTTCATATGCAAGATGGCTACCTTCCTTCACGGACGACATACAACCCCGGAGTGGATATCCATCCGCCGAGAAAATATTATGAGACGTACATAAATTGTCATTTCCTTACAAATCCAAAGAATGAACGGCTTTAAAAAATTAAAAATGGGGATTATTTTGATTACGTGTTTATTGTAGGGTACTGGTCATTCAAAATTTTATTCTTCGAGCCAACTGAATAAAAGTGCTTATTACAACCACGATTTTATCTTCATGCGCATTACCACAACATAGCGCAGGGTCTGCATCTGCACAGACAACAAATAAATGACAATCACTAATATCAGCTGATCGCAATGCGCATTGTATCGTGTTTTCGTCCAAACTAAACAGGTAATTAAAAAAACTGACAGGTCTGTATGTCACGGTGTAACATTACATGAAAATAATAGTAACATTAGATAGTATATGACTTAACAGTGATAATACATTTGTGTTTGAAATGTAGCCGGGAAATTAATGCTTTCGAATTTCGATTGTCATTTATTTCATTCTAGTTTGTAGAAGGCCCACAAGAGCGACATTCAATAATATAAACAATATGGGGTGGAAAAGGAGCTTGTTTTGAAAGTACATTGGATGTTACATGTATTAGATTTCACCGGGGCTCCAAATTAGTTGCAATCTCGCAAAGTCAGAATGATGCCACGCACACACAAAACTAGTGACAGACTTTATTCAGCTGGACCGTATGTACTGCATAACTAGCTATAAGTTTTACTTTAAGGTGCTGCAAATATCAACATCGTTAAGGAATTCCAGGACAGTACAGCGATTCCTTCTTTGCCGCATTCTTTACTAATGTTGATTGCCAGTTACTTCATAAAAGTCATTCTTTGAGGCGCAGCGTTCCTCCACACATCGGATTTAGTACCGAAGGCACCAGTAATTGACAGAGAGGGTGGAGTGTTTAGGAGGCCCTATGTTCGCATAGCGGGCGGGAGCCGGGTGTTTTTATTTCGTTGTCTTCAACATCTAATTCAAGCAAATGCCACAATACTGTCTTGCAACATGCTATGATTGCTTTTTCCATAATTCTGCCAAATGTGTTTTTCATGATGTGTAAGTTACCATTAATATTGTGTTGTAATTATACAAGAAGCATTGCATTGATAGCATAAAGAGTACTGGAAATGCGTATAACAGGATGCTGTTCGCTCACTCCATGCTACAGTGTGTGCCTATATAAAATGCTGTTGTAGATTAAACGAATCCAGCTTGTCCTGAAGTTTCTCATCGGCTTGAATATGATGCTGTGTTGAATGGTATAGGGTATGAGCATTTAAGAGGAGCTTGCTGCTTCCATCTTCAGGGTAGTCCACGAAAAGCAAGCTGTGCTGAAAAATACATATTATGTAGTGTAAGGACAGTGTAGGCAATGTGAGTAGTGGGGCTCTTACATTGTGCTGTTTTACACCAAAGTGCAAAAGCTTTTCCTGCTTACAGTGAAGAGACTATCCAAAGTGTTGAATTGAATGGTTTAGTGTAGCCCTTTTTTTCCATGTTGAATTACAGAGTGGACACTTGAGTACTAACAGCAATATAAGGTGACTGTTTACTCTGCAGCTATGGAAGTCAGTTGTAGGAAAAGAATAAAGTTGACCCTGTCCATGCATAATCGTTAATTTTATAACCATAAGCCAAATGCTGCAGGTTGTATTTTTTATTAAAATATTATTTGCATAAAAAATTAGAAACATGCAAGATTTGAAGTTTTGATAGTAGTGTTGCTGAGGATCCAATTCTTCTGGGATGTTATGGTTTAGATGTGGATTGCTTGACTCTGAAGTTGAAGGCACTATGATCCTTTGAAATGACACTGATGTCAGTTATACCAGTTCAAACCGTGTATCGTATCAGAATACTTGAATTTTCTAATTAGAAACAGCTGTTTCTTTAAATGAAAAAAAAGGTGTTACGTAAATATGCTAATATTCAGGAGATAAATTTGTGAATGATAACTTAATAAGTATCTTTTTATGTGTATAACATAAATTATTTTATATTTGGTATCATAATGAGACTTTTTTAATTGGTGCAGTAATTTTTTATTGTGTTCCTAATTCCTTATTAACTGTATAATATTCCATTTAGTGAGTACTTTTGTAATTGTTTTAAACTGTATCACAAATCTGTTGTTATTTTTTTCATTATACTGTTTCATATGCCTTAAAATATAATACTATCAGTGCTGTGTCTTATCCTACATCAATTTTATTTTATGCTACAGGAGTAGGAAGAGGAAGGGAAAGAGGGGGAAGAGAAGGTTGTTGTTGTTGTTGTTGTTGTTGTTGTCGTCGTCTTTGCAGTTTGTTGTGTCAATGAGCTTATCATTTCCACTCCTTTCATAGTTGTCACAGTCTTGGCATTTCTATTAGTTAACTATGCAAGAAAAAGTTGCACACCTTAATGTTAATGTTATGTAATTCGAATAGAAGTACCATGATTGTGTTGTTGTTCCGAAACAGGTCTAATGCACAGGCTGTGTCAGTGTCTCGTCTAAGAAGAGTTAAAGGGAAACCGGACCTTCTACTAACTGGATCTCAGGTAAGAATTGTTGGTTATTACAATATTTAGTTTATGATAGGAGAATAACATAAATGTTGAATCTTCCATCACAGTACAGTGCAACACCCATTTCAGGTTGCCTCTCTTGTTATTTTCTGTGTAAAGAATGCCTAATTAATAATGACACAGATGTTGGAAGTCAATATGAATAACGCTTTATTTTGTGTTTACTGTTAACTAGTATCTCTTTTAATCTAAACTATGGCATTTATTTTTAAACATTCTCTCAATTAACTTTGTAATATCACATGTATAAATTTTCAGATTCATCTTGCATGTCGTCCAAAATGGGGTAGTGTTAAAACAAATTCCCGTTTCATCCCTGTATCGGGTATTTGTTCAAAAAGACCAATGTCTGCTATACCTGCATTTGGGCATCAGGTAATGTATAAAGTAATTATGGAAATTGTGATTGTTATTAAAGTGTTTCATGTTTTGCTTCTTTTATTTTGACATGATTTGTAAGTGTTCATTCATATTTTTTAATCTATGTTTTGTTATCCAACAAATATTGGCTTCAATTCTTGGAGCTGGTGTTCACCGTAGGTTAGGTTGTTGGTGCTGTTGTGTTTGTTTCCCCAGGTTACTGTTGGTTATACACTAAAACTTGCAGAATATTAGTTTACCATTTAGTTACCATAGGACAGAAAATTTTGAAAGGGGCTGTTGCATATGAACTCCTAATAGACTCTGTAGCTATGAGAAATTAAGAGCAGGTTAAATTCAGGGCACAATGTTTACCATTCAGTGAAGAATATTGTGTCTTACCATCACTGTCTAAAGAGTTAAATAAATATAACAAAACTATGTTTACATGCTTTCTGCCTGGGTTAGAAACTTGGTCTGTCAAATGGAGGGAAGAACATAGACTAAAGGTAGTACTATATGCTTCAGTCCAATTACAACACAATATTATGCATATGTGTATACTGTAATTTACAATACGTGTTTTGACATAGTTTTTTCTTCTTCAGGTGGCACACTACAAACTGTTGGTAGTGCACTGCAACTACATTATGATAACCTGTGAACCTAATTCCATACAACATAACTGTAGGGTATTTAGTATGTCTGTACTTGTATATGTTTGTCATAGAATCATAAAATTATAGCATAAGATATTGTCACATTCTTATGTGGTTTTTGTCATTGTAAGTTAACATATTCATCAACAAAATATTTAACAATATGACATGAAAATTTGGATTATTTTGGCATAAATAACACACATTAGCCAGAAAACCTTATTATGGCTATAAGTGTAATGAATGAGAAAAACTGCTTAATGATGCAACATCTAATAATGTGTTGCACTATCGTAAGTGATAATTTTTATGGTATTATGAACCTTTTGCATAAGTACAGACAAATAACATAGCCTCTAGTTATATTTTATGGAATTAGGTTAATTGGATATCATAAATCTGTTGCACTGAACTGCCAGTAAGTTTGTAAATACACAGTCTGAAGATGGCACAGTTGTGTCCAAATGCACAACACAGGAGACTGTGTTGTACTGAGGCTTTCTTAACATACAGTACTTCTTTAATAATGTAGCATAACATGGCAGTTGATAACAGACTGAGAGAGCAAGGAGCTGAGGAGAATATTTGGACCTCAACGAAGGAAGTAACAGGGGGTTAGAACAAATTCTTTTAGAAACTTCATAATTTCAGTGTCTCACTGGAGTCTTTATTATTCAGATAATAGAGTCAAGGAATTTGATTTGGGAGGGGCATGTAACATGTATGGTAGAGAACAGAATTGCAGACATTTTGGTAAGAAAACCTTGGTGTATGTGTGGTAATAATAAAAGTTGCCTAAAACAGCATGGGAATTTGTGGACTGGATTTTTCCAGCTGGGGATTGGTATGAGTGGCATACTTTTATGAACACAATAGCGAACCTTCAGATTGTATAATGTGCTATTCAACAGGGACTCTAGTTAGTTAGTTAGTTAGTTTGTTAGAATACACGTAGAATATAGAAGAGTGGGCAGGATCTCTTGTGCAGCCCTTTAGCTGAGTCATTCTCCAGTCTTGTACCTAGAGCAAAGTGCAGTATCTTGCTGACAGAGATGTCTTCAAAGTCACCTGTTTTCATAAAATGATGACCCAGGTGCCTGTATCTTAATATGGCCAAAGCCTCACAGTGGCAAAGAATGTGTGAGATCATTTCAGATGCTTGCTTGCATACATCACACTCAGGACTGTTTACCGGGACCAGTTTAAGTAAGTGTCCTTTTAAGTGGCGGTATTCTGTTAGCAACCCTGTCATTAGTCTCTGATTTCTGCTCAAATTGAGCAATTCCCCAGCTATTTTGTTGAGTTTCTTTCTCCTCCCCCTCCCCCTCCCAAAAAACCCCTAAGTCTGCTTTTGTCCACATATGGACTGCCAATGCTCCTTGTGTTTTCTACTTGTCCAATCCCTGATTACCTCCATGGCAGTCTTTGCAGATATACCAAGCAGAGGTTCAGGTCCTATGATTGGATGTGAGGCACCTTCTCTGGGTAACTGTTCAGCTATTTCATTTCCATCAATTCCCATGCGTCCTTGCACCCATATCAGCTGGATTCTGTTATGTTCTGCCAGTTTCACTGAGGAGTGGTGGCAGTCCCAGACTAATTTGGGTAGTTAGTTAGATAATGAACTGTGCTTTTATGTTTCATAAGTGACACACCAAACAAAGCTAGATCTATGTACAATAATATTTTTGTGGTAATAAACTCAATGTTTATGGTTCTCACTGCAACAGCTTGTGTGTTAAGATATCTGTTTACTAATGGAGTTTGGGCTATTTCCTAGAGTGAATCCACTACTAAATGTGAAGAAATTTTGTTCGTAGGAGGGGTTTAGGTTGTGTTGTTATGAAAATGTAAAACTTTACAGCAGAACATGTAAATTTGTCCCTCTGCTCACCATGAAGGCATTTAGGTGAGTGGAGGTATAATTCTACTCATTCTTAACCTTGGCCCTGGATGGAGTTGGGTGGTCAGCTCCATGCTACACATGCTGAGAAAAGTGCACTGATACTGAACAGCAGACTGGGTGGGCCCCACAACCACTCGAGATGCTTTGAAGAAGAGAGAAATCTCTTGATCATGCCAAGAATTGAACCACAATTCCTTGGACATCCAGCCTGTAGTACATTTATTATACCAACTGTTCTGTCCTGTTGCATGTTTTAGTCCTGTTGGCAAACAATGAAAATCACTATACTATGTACAGCCATTGTGTAGGTATGCACACAGTTTTCTTCTGTGAAGAAAACTCCAGCACTGTTGTCTATGTATCACTGTACTCGTTGGAGTTACATATTATAAAATTTGGAATGCAAAATCTTCTAGTTTTCATGATGGCCAATACATGGGGTATGGAGGAGATGATTACTGAAGGTTTTTTTTTTAGGATATGCATGGGGCTGGTGAAACTGGTACTGGAATATGGAAGAGACCACAATCTGCCAATATTTCATACTTCCATGGAGGTGATCTTTCAGCATCAAGCTCAGCAACATCTGAAAGTGATGGGAAAGAAAGAATTGCACATAGAGAATATGATGGTACTTGTTACAACAATAATTGTAGTGCAAAATGTTCTTTGTTGGACAAGAATGTACGTAATTGTGTAACAGAAGATGAACCTCATAACAGAGAAGCAGGTAATAACTTAATAGGTTTGTGTCTTTGTCATAGACTGTGAAGGAATTTTGAGTAAATTTTTGTAGTATATGAGCTATAATTAAAAAAATAAAAATTTGAGCTAGTATGGTGTTGTCCATTAGATATATGAAATATGAAATAATACATATGTTAGTAATATATGTACTGTATTTTAGTAATAGTGAAGGTAGAGTGTGATGTTGGAAAATTACAATTTCAAAACAAATTTTTAATTGAGAAAGTTTTTCCTTCCTTGTAAGTTGTCCTTCACATTATAACTGAGACTATTATTATACTTGTAATGCAATTCAACATCTATGTATATGAAGTCTTACTGTCTGATCTACAATCACACTGTCTATTTCAAACACTAATAAACAGAGTGGAAACATGCAAAACAAGAGTTCATTTTAAGATGAAAAACTCAAAACATTGTTAGCTTTGCTGATACACACATGGATTCAAATGAAATTCAGTTTCTTTTCCCTTTATGCATACAGTTCGTAGCAAAACCCACTACTCAGAGAAAACCCAAATTATTGCTCTTGGTTGGATATGTGGTAAACTAATTGTTCAGGGAAAGCCCAAACTAGTAACAATGCTAAGATAGTGGGAGAACCCAGAAAGATGATTCTTATCATGCCTGGATAAACCCAATGCTTAACAATGGCACCATTACTAACATAGAAATTACAGGCTATTCAGTGCAGGTACTTCTGTGTCAGCATGCTAGTCTTTATATATGTACATGTCTGAATATGTATGGATGATAACCATTGTTGCTGTGTTCTTTGTGCGATGTGCACTGAGGCAGTTAAGCATGATTGCCATGGTTGCAAGGTGTATTCTGTGTGAGATATGTGCTGAGGCAATTGAGCATGCTTGCTGAAACCTTTCTTATTGAAGTACAGTTGGTGCAATGAGAGGCGTGATCCTAGTCTGTTTAACAGAACTAGAAAGCATTATGAAAATTGTGTTGTGCGTTAAATTATAAAATGTAGTTAAACTGATTAAGTTTTTATTAACTTTTTACATAGTTGTAGATGTGTTCAATGTTATATGCAGAATGTGATATGATGCCATCCCTGGTGAAGACTGGGAACATGGCTAGTGGTATATAAATGTAAATAAGAAAATAAATTTGTTTGTGCAGCAATTAATTTATGTTGTGTCTTAGTTTCATGAATTCTTTATTGATTTTTTTACATTTATTTGGAATTAATTGTGAAGAATGACTTGGCAGTTGTTGTTTGGAAGCTGGTACAATTGCTGCTAGCAAATGAAGACATAATCCAAGAGACACAAGAGGCAATTTTAGTGTCTGCCTTGAACTTATTTTGAGCATCCTGCATTTAATATGAACTTTATTGTCTGGCCTTTGAATCCCAATGTAGCTGCTGATGGCCAGAGCTATTTTTCATAGATGCTCATGCCTGCGCCTGTGTGGGACGCTGTTCATCTGTGAAGAGTTATATTTAACAGGATGCTGGTGGCCTGTTCAGCCAATAAAGTTTAAGAACCCAATGACTCTTATTTTTGGTAGGAAATGTGATCAAGACTACACATTTAATTCTATTTCACTTCCAGTTATTCACATCATTAACATCAGTACCTCATAAAGTAATATAAACTGTAACAATTTCTAGTAGCTAAATCAAGCTGACATGTTATATCTAAGTTTAAAATGTTACTTAAAACTAATCTTACTTATTTGATTGTCAAATTCATAGCAGCACTTCATTTCTTTATAAAATTTATCAAAAACTGTCCCACTTCCTTTTCCCCTCCACTTCAAGGACTGGTTACCCCACCATCAGAGTTTAATTCTTTTTAGATTTAAATGTATTTTTAGTAGATGTAATGTTCTAAAATAATCTTCTGGCTTTGAAAATAAAGTATTCTTCTTTTACAGAACCAAATCTTGGCTTTGGTGCAACATACATACTCCCATCATCTCAACTTTTTGAGTATGTTACATCTGAATCACTGGGTCACACATGGACAGAATCTGAGTTAAAAGCATGTTGTGAAGAGCTTGGAATTGAGGATCATTTCGGTAACAAATATGAGCATGAAAGTGTGAGTAGTGATTGTCCCAAAGGGCAATGCAATTCAGAGACAAGTCTTGGAGAACAAATAACAGCAATGGCTCAAGACCCACAACCAGCAGAAGTACCTCATACACTTGTTCTTGAAACAGGATTTGCAAGCAAACCACTTTTACCTCAGTATAGTGTGCAAGAAAGTGGCCTCAGGCAGACACTAGTGCATAGCAGAGACAAGTATTTTGATAATAATGTAAATTATGAAGATATTTTGTTTGAAAAATTTAATCGTGGTTGTAGTCTGACAGATAAACTGTGTTATTTGAACCAATCTACCCATTCACAGGACAAATATACACTAGTTGCTGGTGAACCAGATGGAAACAACACTCATACATGTAACATGATTCCTATGACTTTTCTGGATAAGAGTGAGAGAGGCTTAGTTAATAGTGTTCCTGAAGATAAGATTGTGACACAGCAATGTTCAAGTGTGAAGGATAAAATTCACGTGAACACAGAACGCTCTTCTCAGCATCTTACAGAGTCATGGTCTGGGAAGGAGAGGCAGGATTTCAATGAACAAGGTCAAAATTTATTAGAATTGAAATATCGACCTTTCACACAGAATTTAATACATAGTGTGAATGATGATGTTCCCACTGACTTAGAAGATATCAAAGTTCAACATTGGTTCCCGCACTATGTAAGTAAAGACAGTAAAATGCCAAATTCTGTGGTATGTGAAATGGAAAGGCAAACTGACATACTTCACAGCAGTTTGGTGATGGATCATTGTCATCTGGACTGTTCTGACAGCTGTCAAGATTTAGGTATTACAGTTGGACATGATATCAACAGTGTATGTACTGGTAAACCAAGAAGGCAAGAACTGCATTTAGAGTGTTTGGTAGATGAAGATATTGATGAATGTGGTGACTCATCAAGCCTAAAGAGTAGTGGAAGTGATAGAAAGTGCTGTGATTCTAACAGTGACCATCATATTGTGAATGTGGAGAAACAAGGTGAAATGTGTAACATGGAAATGAATATTACCAGCAGTGCACTACTTTCTAGTCAGAGAACAGGAAATAAAGGTGATACTGAACCACAGGAAATGCCATCTGTGTGTGGGGATTTTGAAGGTTAGGACTTCTAATTTTGGAGTTTTATTATTTGGGACTACCAAATAGATGGTATGTTATGTTTGAAGCTGGATAGCAATCATGTCTTGTTGCTATTTTATAGGTTCCTTAAAGTAAGTTAAAAAATACTTGATTACATCACTGCATCTTCTGTACAGTTAAAATTACCACTCTCATTTTCTACTCTTTATTTGTAAGTATTGTATTTGCCTGAATTTAAGATTATCATACATATCAGATGATCCCTGACCTTCACATTCTCCAGTTTTCTGGAAGATACCTGAGCAGAGCAGGTTTAACTTTGTGCACTGTTATGAGGCATCCCAAATTTTTAAGATGATGAATGAGGAAAAAGTTCTCATTTTATATCCAAGTAATTATGGTACTTCAAAACAGTTGAACATTCCTGCTAATTTACCAGTCCCTTTCAAAAACTGAATTTTCTTTGTGTGGAAAGTCCATTTTGTTGGGAGCTGTGTTTAAGTCCTTGCATTTAGCAAAGAATTATTTCAGAAGCATACTTAAGCATTTTCGTGCATTTTATGGTAGACTGTCCATGCGCTTTGTTATAGGAGTGTATAGGATCTCATGAAAGGCTCTTTAAAGAGACACGTGACACTTTACACACATGCACAAGGATATTTTCGATTAAAGTGTCGAACATAAATATTTGGTGAATTGTTTGTAGAAAGCTGGAACTCAGTTACATATCAGATGTAGAGTGAAAATCACATACCTTCTTTTGACAGTGGTTTTAGTTTATAGTGCTAGTTTAACTTTGAGGTGTGAAATAACAGGAAATAAAGACACAATCCAAAAGAACTTTCAAAGATGTCCTTTATATGGGTTTAGAATTTTTGTGTCATTATTATAGGATAGTTTGCAGTGCCTCACTAAACAGGTAAACATCATTCCACTTTATTGTTTATTTTGTTAAGGAGGTAGTTGATGTTTAGCTTATAATTTCATTATTTCTTTTGTACTGAAAAAATATGCTGAAAAATTAAACCCTGTACAAGTATGTGTCCATAAAATACTCCTGATTCTCCAATATCAACATGTGGACAATGGATTTTCAGAAAGGGCTGTGTTGTTTGAAGCAAGGAAAAGACATACTGAGCTAGTTCAGATTTCTTCCATTTTAGCTGACTTGTCTCAAAGAGTGAACCCAGGCCTTCAGAGCAAGAGGCTAGCTAGTGACAAACCACCTGAGCTGTGGAACAGCCCAAGTAGTATGCACTGTGCATCATTTTTAATACTGTTTCTGTCAAGTGATCTTAAATATGACCTCAAGGCATTAAGAAGTACCTATTCTTGCACAATTAGAAACTGTAGAGATCAACAGGGACTGTGAAATCTCACACTGTGAACTGAAAGTGGATGTTTTATTTGTTCGAATTTGTGTTATTTAAACCAGAGCCATAAGCTACCGGATGCTAAATGAGTATCACCTTGTTTCTTTTTGATGTCGAAGTAGCATTTTGAATTTTGGGTACATGAATGCAAATTAATTTGTAATTAATTTTTTATTCTGTTTTAGGAAGTGGCAGTGTTTCATATAACACATGCCATGGCTGGAAATTAGAGGAAAGTGACAAATGTGTAGACCTATGTACTGAAAGGTCTGTAGCTGTACAAGAGAACAGGACAAAAATGTCACAACTGAGTAGACAATTGGAAATTCCAGAACAATATAGAGAGTTCCGCCGCATTCCAGTAGAATCAGCACATTCCCTTGCAACTGATCCAACTTTACACTCAAATCTAACACTTGGAAATGTGGAACATGACAAAGTTGAGAAAAGTAGTACACCTCCTCTGCTGGACCAAATAAGTGTGTTGCCTCCACCTACATCTGTGGCACCTCAAAACCATGACCTGAATGTCTCCATTGTTGAGCCTTTAGGGAGCTCAACTTATGATGACATTGTTACCATACTTAAGGTCTTGGAGCAAGAAGAAACGTGTTCTTGTAAGTTCTAAGCTGTTTGCAATCATTTTAACAAGAAAGAATTGTAGAAAGTACAGTACAATGGAAATACAGGTACGTAAATATTTCTTACAAGGTGGAAGTCAAGAGTTAAGCATGTTGCAAAGAACTCTTGTGGTTCTAAAAAAATATATATTTCCTGAAACTAAATTTTAAGATAGCAACTGACAAAACATGACAGAAATTTTGTTATGTTATTTAATGATCTGAAGTTCACAAATAAGGCTCTTTGTTGGTTACTTTTACTGGTTTCATATTCTGTCTGGTACAGACCTCCTTTGAGTTCATGTACTTAACAGAGTGTTTAATTTTGAATGGAAACTGTTATCTAAATATCCTCTTGGGAGACTAGGATATTGATGGAAATTTACAGTTACATTGGATTTTTATGAAAATAATTAAAGAGAATTTGAACAAGACTGCAGTGGGTGAGAATAAAGAATAGTAGAGATGGCAACAAACATTGTGCTTCATAATAACAGAGAACTCATTAAACACCTAATTAACTACCATCTAGTCAAGGCAGTGTATGTTACCACAGCTAATTTAAATTGCAGATATAATACGTGTTGCAGTGACATACATGGATTTATGTAATACATGTTGCAGTGACATACATGGATTTATGTAAATATTTTTGCTCTTACTTCCATATTTTGATTAAAGGAAGTGTGTTTACAAGGACTAATGTCAATTAACAGGATCAAAATTATAAAAAAATTACACAGAAAGAGAAAATCTGTAACTTTATCTTCCATGGCTGTGGAATTAGATTTACTTAATATGGTCTCAATTTTACCTCTAGTTTGTATGGTAAGTTTTGTCCCACCATTTAATACACATGTGTACAACATAACAAATTATTTTACCATTTATAGCACCCTGCTTGCTTAACCCTTTAAAGCCCGAATTAAATCCCATCTGCTATTTGCTGGCATTATTAGGAGCTCACCATTTTCTACACGTTAGCAGGATAAGGGTTAAATTATTAACCTTTAGGCTACTAATGTCATATGTATATGGAGCACCCATTCTTGATGTTTCTAGATCACACACAACGACGCAGCACAGTCGGTAGGACTCCTATGGACGAGTGATCAGCTCGTCGCAGAGACCTCTACCTGACAACACACGACACTCAC
>Ga0268261_10001009_pt1 | contig 18941 bp, 7 predicted proteins | sample TergutNc150P1_FD_190353 | JGI IMG/M metagenome (GOLD analysis project Ga0268261, IMG submission 190353) | Nasutitermes corniger P1 segment gut microbial community from laboratory colony in Florida, USA - Nc150 P1 (SPAdes) (version 2) | ecosystem: Host-associated > Arthropoda: Insects > Digestive...
TAGAGGTCTCTGCGACGAGCTGATCACTCGTCCAGAGGAGTCCTACCGACTGTGCTGCGTCGTCGTGTGTGATCTAGAAACATCAAGAATGGGTGCTCCATATATATATGACATTAGTCGCCTAACGTTTAATAATTTAACCCTTATCCTACTAACGTGGAGAAAATGGTGAGCTCCTAATAATGCCAGCAAATAGCAGATGGGATTTAATTCGGGTTTTAAAGGGTTAATGTAAAGTGTCCATTATTTTTTTATTTTTACCAAAACTGAAATGGCATGATAATTTCAGTGACAGTATTTTCTCTCAACATTGATGTACAACTTTAGAGATTTGCGAAGTTGTGATTTGCAGTTCAAGATCCCCTGTATGGAGGCTGTTCAGTCTCTTCTGTAATTGCCAGCATGACACTGTAGATTCAAGACTCATCATTAGATCTGTATATCATTAGATCTGTATGATACTCGCCAGGGGTGTTTAGAATTGTAGGAAACCAAGACTATACCATAACAAGTTGAAGTCCATCAGAATTCTATGTGAATCATTTCTTTTATGTGTTTTTGTTCATCTCCTTTCTTTGCTTTATTCCTTTTGTACTTATTTCAACTTTCTTCCCTGCCTGCACCATTCAAAGAGTGACATAAGATACAACCGTATCCTTTAGATGGTACACTTCCAACATAGAGCTGCCACACTTTCAAAACTAGACCTGCCACCTGTGTGACTACCTGAAAAATGTGTGTCTCATTGACATAATGTATTAACATAGTTGTATATGATGTGTTGTTGTTCTTCTTGTTCTTGTTATTGTGCTGCTGTTGTTATTGTTTTTGATGTTACCATTATCTTCTTCATCATTCTTGTTGTGGTTGTTATTCTGATTATTATTCAGTTTCCGTTGCAGGTATGTGTGCAAGTTTTTGTACATTAATTTTATTATATTTCTTCTACTGTTCAGAGTATTTTGGCATTACAGCCTACTTTTTTACTTAGCTGAAGATTATGAACAGCTGAAGTTTGTAGTGCCTTATTTTAAGTCTGTTTTTATGAATTTTCCAGACAGTTTTTTTGGATGGCCCAGCATCTGCATATGTTAAGTTGTATACACTTTTCATTGTACTACTAAGGTGTAATTCATTCCTATTTAAGTTATAGCTGTGTTTAACTGCTGTGCTTCACATTCAGGTCCTAATTATTCAGTGGGGTAGGATGGCATTCTCAACAGCAAGTTTATCATTAGACCAGTGGCTGTGGTGTCTGTTCTTTGGCGTTGGAACGTTGTTGTGGGGCCAGTTAGTGACCACTGTCCCAACAAGGAAGATACCCAAAATACTTTCGTAAGTAATCATCATTTCCAACTGACTTTATACATATATATATATATAATATACATAATTTTTCTTTCTTCCCAGTTTTAACATTTACACTGCTGAGCCCATAGTGTTTCAGGCACCTGCAGTATGCTTTCCTTGTCTGAACTGTGTCATGGATGCAACTGTTGGAACATGTCTTTCAAACCAACTTTTCTGATTGATTCAAATAAATTAACCAACCAGATGCAACAGTTTTACAAGTTTATTACTTGACATTTTGTTTCGCTCAGCATGTTTCAGGTGCCTCCACACCCATCATCTGGAGCTTACAACTGCATTAACAGCCTCTGGTTTAACCTTGGAGTGTGGTGGTAGCAGCGTTGTTAGTCATGGTCTGGCTGCTCAGACCACGACTAACAACGCTCCTACCATCACGCTCCAAGGTAAAACCAGAGGCTGTTAATGCAGTTGTAAGGTCCTGATAATGGGCGTGGAGGCACTCGAAACATGTTGAGCGAAACAAAACGTCAAGTAATAAACTTGTAAAACTGTTGCATCTGGTTGGTTAATTTATTCGAATTGTATGATGATGCACGGACCTGCCAACGTCAAATTTTCTGATTGAATTTTTTTGCTGAATATTAAACGGTTCTGGGATCTGACATCTTGTTGATAGGTTACATAGCTACCAATGTTTTGGAGGAGCTTTTCATCTCCATTTTTACAGTCACTTGGATGGTGTCCATATAATGAATGAAAATTATGTGTAACAAATGGGTTGATTATAGTGCATTGTAAATAAGTTTTTGGGTACTGAGGACTGGATAGAAGGACTGATACACATCTGTGATGATGCAGAATAAAATATGTCATTTAAATGTTGGTGGGCTATTTGTACTACTAATAATGCACAATAATTTGAAATCCCAATATCTTTCACTTGTACAGATTGAAGTCAATATCCATGATTGTGCTAAGACAGCCAGGCACCACACATGGTTATATCATCATTACAGGTGTTATATGTATGTGTGTATGTATTGTGTGTGTCTGGCAGGTGGGGTCGTGGGCACCCAGAAGAATATACAGAAGCCATTGCCCTTGGTGAAGAGAAGTTTGATCCTGATTCCCAGGAAGGCAAGAAGCCTCGGGCAGGCCAGATCTTGTGGATCCGTGGCCTAACAAGACTTCAGACCCAGGTAAGTGATGTTAACCACCCTCCCTGCATTTACTAAGCATAAGTGATAGCAAACATGTTATAACCCTAGTTACTCTTTTCTTTCTCACCTCCTGACTGCTATGCTCTTGCTTTGATTAGTGCAATAAAAAATCAGGCAAGGTTAATAACTATATGACTGCAGTTGTTTCAGTTTCCTTAACATGAATAAATATATTACTCATTTTCTCTTCTGAACTGTTGTGTCAAATGTAAACAGAAAACCCCAATATCGATGTAAGTCCAAGTTTATTCTTACGTTCTGTGACTAAAGTTGCAAAATATAATGTTTTCTGTGATATAAGATACCAGTTTTTGAGTGTAACATCGCTGAACTGCCTAGCTTAGCAATTGATTGCAATATAACCTATTGAAAGAGGTAACTCTTCTAGATTTGTACTGAGTTATGAAGTAAAGCACATGAATTATTTCAATTTCTTGCATGTCACTGGTTGTGGCTTTGACAAATCTTATCTTTGTTTCTTGCAAACAACAAACAAACAAACAAGAAGAGTTAGTTCTAGATTAAAGTGCTTCTTCTGTGCTTTCCAGTGCTCTTGGAGAAATATATGGCACAGTATTATGCCTCTTTGATCATACTGGATAAGTTACTCTCTCTTTTGATTAATTGCTCTTGCTTTATTTTCAACTCTTGTTGCAAATATTCTTAGAAGTGGAAGAACTGACGCACCTGGCTTACATGGGATGTGGAGGGCTGAGCACCGCAACTAGAAGACCACAAATTGCATTTGGAAGCTATGGTTATTTCTGATGACAAATATGTTATATGGTGGCAGATGATGTACCAAACACTAATCTTCAGTTTCTTGCTTTAATTCTAGTACTGTTCATTGACACCTGCATTTAATAACCATTGCTTCTTATTGCTTTCAAGAAGTGATATTGTCTGTGTATGTGCTTGTTGGGTTTCATTCTCATCTCATTAATGTATATTTTGGGAACCCCACTAAAAATACAAACCTTCCTCAGTGCCATATTGATGAACTGTTGCTGTAATTCTAGCTCTTCCCAGTTGTAGCAACAAGTGACATTTACACATACAGGTAAAAATTTCACAACACTCCATTACAAGCAACATTATTACATACTGCATTTCTTTACTGTCTAAATGCTTAGCAGGCCTATACATGTGCTCATACCTTGCTTAGAACCAATGCCATTATACATTATGTAATGATCTGAACTCTTAAGGTTCGTGGTGCATTGATATTGGACTTTTTTAAAGACTTTTAAATAGTATTTCTTGTATTTTAAAATTTAATTTGAGTCTCTGTATTTTATTCTAATTTTGAAAAATGTTGGAAATTTATCATAAATTATTTGGTACAAAAACGTACTTGCATTGAGTGACTTGTTTAATAAAAAATTTAACTGAATTACAAGAGGTTTGATCGTTGTGTATGATGTCAGAACTCTTCAGATATTTACGTTTCAGATCGGCTGACTACCCAGTCATCACCCTGTATCTTACATGTATACATAATGGTAATGGTCACTTTACTAACAGCTGTTTGTTATTCTTAACCAGAGTCTTGACTTAAGTTGAGCATCCCCCCCAAAAAACGGCGGTATCGAACGAACAGGACTTGGTGGTGGAGGAATGCCAGCCATTGCTTGGGCTCGGTGAAGAGTCCAACCAGTCGCTTGCGCAGTAGCGGTTCTTCTCTAGGCTTTACTCAAGTTGAGTGTTCTGTACCCGTGGCCTTGCCTGATTTGTAATATGTCTAACCTATATATATATATATTTATGAAATCTTGGACGGGATGTGGCTTGAATGATTGGGATGGTTCATGGCTACTAACTAAGATACTGTCACTTTCCTTCATAAGCAAGCACTTGATGAATTGAAAGCAGGGCACTTGCAGTGCCTCGATTCAGGCCGAATGAGTGAAAGACTGGCCGGTCGGCTGGGCAGGGCAGGAGTTACGCTTAGTCCTTAACAGGTCAGGTCTGTGCTATTTTGTACAACACAGCATGATACCCACGCCTGCACCCCTGCCAGTTAAGACACAAGGAAATACTGAAGTTATGTCCAAACAAGTACTGTTGTATTATTTTGATTTTAATACTATTTCTCATGACTTCTAGAAAACAGTGATATTAATGACAATCCCTTTCAGGTGGTACAGAGTGATAAGATGGCATTTCCCATAACACTAATTTTCTTAATTTTAAATTGAATTTTTTAACTGTTGCAGTTTCTTTCAGGTAGATTTAGATAAACCATTTGTCCTTAACAAGAGTAGGTGTTCCATAAAGTGGTGTGGCATTCACATCACATATTGTTACTTTGAAACGGCAGCTAACAACAAGTGTGTGGTGAAGTATTGTACAGTACAGTATCCATGTAGCTGTGAAGTAACATGCATGTGATTGTTTGGTTCGATTTCAGGGGATGTTTATTTGGTTGATGGTCGATGACATACTACATAGCTGACTAGCTAGCCGGCTGTATAGTTACTGGTGACTTTAGAATCTGTTAGTAGTTGGCAGGTAACTGACTAACAATGACTGGACTAAGGATCATGACCTGGTGTAATTAAACATGATATGACTAGACTGGACTGGATTGATTGAACACATCTTGCTGTGTGAAATAATGTAAGATATTAATTTGAGCAATGGGTGAATGGTTGGTTTGACTGATTTGAACAAAATCTGGGGAGTAGTAGGCTTTACTAATTGCGTTAGTTCTAGATAACTAACAGCTGTATCATGCGGTAACATATGATGCATTGTTATGGTATGTATAGTATTTATTACTAGTTCGTGTGGTAGGCATGCACTGTTTTTAGTGTTGTAGTTTTCTAATTCAGATGCTTCTTGACTTTATTCACATAATCCACCAAAGTAAGAACACAAATATGACACAATACATGATACATTGCTATAAATTGTTCGTGCCAGCCATAACCCAAGTCCCCTGCAGGTCACAGTACTACTCATAGCATATAGTTTTGATCCTCATGACAGGAGAGGGGCTTTCTGTTGTGGAATGTTGGAAATATGTGTGTGGGTTTTCACTTCAGGAACTGGAATTGTTGACATTCCAGAAAAAGCAACAGAATGTCTCCAGTTGTCCCTTCTGAGCTCTTCACACTTTTTTTGCCAGTGCTTTCCATGAGCCCTGCTTTGTGCATGTAGGAATTTCTCCCACAATTCTTAGAACAAGTCAAAGATTTGCATTCATCGGCTGGTCACCCGGTCTGATTCGTTGAATTAAGTATGGTCAATTTGCTTTTGTCGTCTTCCTGTATATATATCTCTCTTTCTCTTTCGTCAGGCTATTCCTCGAGACTGACCGTGTTGGTCTTCCTTCCGTGCATGCTGTCCGGTTCAATTTGAATCAATATTGCAAGCAACGGATTGATTGGATCGCAAGCAAGCAAAATTGGGGAACTGACGTGAGCCTCTTAACCCAAGTGTTTGTGTGCTGTGCGAGCAGGTGGCCGAGGCAGCCTTTGAATCTCCCGAGGCTGGGGATGGCGTGGCCGTGCTAGTTCTGAGCAATCCGTGTTGCAAGCGAACAACCGAACCCTCAAGGGTTTGGGGGCCCATGTCGGGGCCCATCTCAGGGCACTTCACGGCGGGAAGAGAAACTATGGTCTAGGGACGGGGACGTTACAGATGCAGTACAGACAAGTGAACCGAACAAGTGAGGTAGCTTGTAGAAAATGCTTGCGATTGCTTGCTATCGAATAGCTGCTCTGCTGACGGAAACCAACCGTAGTTGCCAGTCGTGTTGTTGCTGTGTATGGAGAGTAGAGACTAGACTCTAGATACAGTATTTCTTTGAGGTTTAGCTTCCATTGCTACCATTAACTATCTGTCCGTTAGTTTAGATACCGTACTGTCCGTATGTCACTCACGACCCCAAAGTGTGGTGATGTTACCTTTTGTCAACTTAACATGTATTATGCTTTCAGTATTTACCCAGCTTTTTACCAAATGCACATTGTCTTGTCCATTGCCACTGTTGACCACTTTATGGGACACCTACATCTCAGAAGGGACGTTTTGAGTCGACTGAGAATAGCTCGCTGCCACCCACCCGCCCGCTCACGGAATCATGTCATATGCAATCAGATTGTTGCAGTGTTATTGGTAGTCCTGTTTATCCATGCTTGAAAACATAGTAAATCCAGTTCAAGGGAGTTTGGGTGGGTGCTGTGTTTTGTGTGCGTGGGTGTGCTTGTTTGTGTGTATGTGTGGGTGGTTGTGTGTGTGCATGCATGGATGTGTGTACACACTGATTTATGGCCCATTTTGTTGTTTATTTGTTTATTTATTGTCAGAAAATGTAAGTTCTGAGCCCATACTTAATAGGATAACCTGTCATTTTAGGGAGGGAATTTTATGTAAACAGTGTTTACGTAAAAAAAAATAATTCACTACCTGGTCTTTAGTTACAAATTCTTAATATTAAATTTGTGGACAAAAGTAAAAAAAGGTTTGAATCAAGGTTTCATTACTAGTCCAGTTTGCAGCAGTCTGATGATGTATTGTGGGAGCTGAATCCATTTTACTGGAATTGGTAAATATTGCCTGCTGCAGACTGGAGTGCACTCTTGCTAACACACAGTCATTGTCTGTGTCTCACACTCACTTGTGAGAATTCCTGGGGACCAGTTGGTAACTGAGTAAACATCTCCACAGAGCTTGCTCTTCAGACTCTGTCCTCCACTGCACACACACATGATATACAGTACCACAGTGTCAAATAAGTGGTGTCGTGTTCTGCTTCTTCTGTATTCTGTCTGACCTTTTGTGACTCAGTGCAGCATATTGCAAACCAGTTTCTTCCAGAGGGCCCAGCCTGCCTCTTGAACTACACCTTTTTAATTCCTGTGACTATGCAGCGACTGAAATTTTGGACCTTTTAATGATGGGTGAAATGAATGATCTCACTGCCAAGATTGGGGAGCTTTCTCATTTGTCTTTACATGGTTGTATGGGATTACAAGAAAATTACTGTGTGAGGAATGTAGCTTGGTGAGAGTCTCAAGCCAGGTGTCCACACCAGCAGCTTGAAGCTTGTGTTGTTTGCAGTAGACATGTCTGTCAACTGATGCGTACCAATTGTGACCATTTCCTTTAGCCATTTTCTGTTTTATTTCTAGTGAACGTGGTGTTGGGATGGTGTGTTCAGAGCTAGTTCCATTTAGTTTTATTGTTGTCCCCTCCCCGCTGAATGTGTAATTAACCTGTGCTTTTTGGAAGTATTTATGTGTGTTGTAAGCTTAAGCATACCTGTACCTCTGGTCTCAACTATGCTGGAATGTTACTGCATGTAAACGAACTGCCACTCCTATTGCCTGGCTTCACCATATATATGTGTGTGTGTGTGTGTGTGTGTGTGTGTGTGTGTGTGTGTATATATATATATATATTATATATATATATATATATATATATATATACACACACACACACACACACACACACACACACACACTCCTGTATTTCTCTAATTTAGGAATTGATTCCTCTGCACTGAGACAGTTTGCTTTTTTGTTTTTGTGTTTATAATCATCATCAGGCTTGGAAAAGCTACACGATCCTACTCACCAAACAAGACATTTGCCATTTACGTGCTAGTCTTTTCAGTCGATGCAGCTAGGTTGTAACTGTAAATAAGAGTTTAGCCCTTCCATTGCAAGATTATTTTAAACCAGTTGTGTGCCTACTGACTTAACAAAGGATTGAAAAGTGTATGTTTCTTCAGATTTTTAAATTGTTATTGCTTTTAAAAAATATTGAAATCAGTTTTTATTAATGAATTTGAATGAAAAAAATTTTATTTACAAAAGAAGTATGAAAGTAATGGGACATTGATAAACAAAAATAAGTAACAATAATGTAGTGCTGTGGAGAAAAATATTTATTCTTGTAGCCTTAAACAATTGGTGATTGTTGTCTCTTATTATAAACACCTGTTCAGAATTTCTGCTTATGTTGGGCAGCTAGGCAACCTTCCCCCCCCAAGTCCTAATGATGATGATCATTATCATTATATGTATTCAGTTTAATTTTGCTTGCTTACAGCAGTTTGTGTGCATGTATGCAAATATATCCATAACCCTGATTGGCCATGCCATGTGTCCAGACCTTGAGACATACTCGGAAACGGGAACTGTGGTGTTCATTGATGTTTGTAGGGAATTCTGGTTCTGCTTCTTTTCTCAGGTTTTGTGGGTTGACCTGCACATGAAATATACACAAAGTAAATTTGTTTCTTTGCTTGTGTCGTAGTACTAGTTTGTATTCGTTTTTCTAGCTATATTGGACATTCTTTCTTTCTTTTGGTTTATATGGTATTCACCACTTCTGTTTCAACATGAGAGTCATCTCTATTTCATGAAACCTCTGGCTTGCTTTTCTACATGTTTTTCATTTACTAATACTTAATTTATAATAAATTAAATTTTGATTGTTGAATGATGTAACATCAATGAACAGCATCAGTGGTAACTGAGTATAGACAGTCTGTCATTGCTGTATTGCTTTTACCAATTTCTTGGCAAACTACTAAAGATCCTTCCTTAATACCGAACTTTTGGTACCTTCGTGGTACTGGTCCAAGTCACAGCAGCATCGCTGTAAGGATCGTAGCTCGATATTGTGCCAGGCATTAGTTTTGCCAGAAAGGAAGGACAGAAGGCAAAAAAATGAAAGCAGCAAGGAAGGATTGAAGGAAGGAAGGAATGAAGGGAGGATGAAAATCATGGCAGACATATTTGTGTGTGCGTTAGAGCCCTCCCGCCCTCATGGTTATCCTTCCCTGTGTTTGCAGCTGCGAGTAATCAGGGCTTTCAAGTCAACACTGGAAGATCTGGAGGAGCGCCGCTCTGTACATAGTTTACACAGCTTACACAGTTTGCGCAGCTCGCGAAGCCACACGGGCCTACGCCCCCTGTCCGACATCAGTTACATTGACGAGGACCCTGTCAAAACGCCTTCGCCTCTGAACGACCGTGACAAAACCAATAATTCCTCGATGCTTCCGAAGATGGTATCTCCTGCTGAGGATCCCCACCTGGTACCAACGGCAGCGGCAGGAAAGGACATCACCGCTGGCAGGGGAAACACACAGAGTACTGATCCTTCACCTCTGATGTCCAGTGGTTCGGGTTCCGGTCTCTTGGCACCGCCCCATGCTCCTGCCCCTCACCGCTCTGCGCCGCAGCACTCGCTACACCTCCCTGCTAAGAACAGCCACCCACAGCGAATATCTCCCTATCAGCCACTGAGCCCAGCCCATCTGCAGAATCTGTCACCACAAACATTGAACTCTTCAGGCAGTCCAACCCCAGCCCCCTCTGGGGTTCCAGACTTGCCCAAGCTGGTGCACGAGACTAGAATCTAGTTTCGTTCGTATTCAGAAATGTAGGTGCTCGTTCGGATACAGTATTTTTCATGTCATTCCCTTAACACTGTTGCGTTGTGGTCTCTCACCCTGCATCTGCATCCACCACTACTGTCCCTCCATATGGCTTGTAGATCCCCCGTGATCAACTGGATAGTGGCAGGCTGATCAGGTTTGTGGTGATGCGATGATGCTGGTTCCCTCATGTACAAGGGGAGAGTGTAGCACATGGCACTGCATGTCTGTAGCATAGCTGCTTGCCTTGTGGCTTGCCCGCCCACCCAACTCTCATGATCAAAATTTTAGAGGGAGTGAAGTAATCTGGAGTATGAGATCCCTTGTGGACAGAAGAGACTTGCTGGCCCATGAAGAGAAATGGAGGGGAAGGAAGGGGTGGAACCAAGATATGGGGGATATTGGGGGATGGGATGGGTGTGCCGCAACAAGACCGACTGACCGACCGTCCCCTAATTGCCCTCCCTGTGTTCTCTTCACTTAGATGAGTGTTTTTTTGTGAATGGATGTCATCTGTGAGTGCTTGCCAAACTTTCCCTTCTCTACCTTGCATCTTATAGTGCCCATCCTTACATATTAATGTGCGTAGTCTCTTGAACGTACACATACATTTCTTCCTTCCACCTTTCACACTGATACCATACCATTTGTGTCTGTACATATATATAACTCTTTTGTTCTCACTTTTTCTCTGTAGCTAAAAAGTGTTTGTTGAAGGAAAAAATCACTTGTTTCATCATCTTTGTTTTAATGCCTCTTTTTTCAATTCCAGCGACTAAATTATGTACAGTCGGTTCTAGGAATTAAGCATTGAGTTGTCATCTATGCTCTCCCGTGCTCGGTCGATGTGCTCAAAAGAATAAGAGTCGGGTCGAGCAGGAGGTGGCACACGATGCAATGAGATGCAGTCATTTCACTGCTTGGCATGGGTTCTCTCTTGTTGAAGGTATTAGCACACTGTTTCCAACCCACCTCGCTCGACAGTTTGCTGTAGACTTACATCTATCGAGCACCTTACCAAACCTGACACCTTTCTTATCAGCCCAGTTTTTTGGTTCAAAACACTTGCTGCTGTTTTATGACCAATGTTACCCTTTACTCTTGAAGGTGATAGGTGGTGAGTTGCAAGAACGTTTGATTCCGGTCCCCTACAGCAAGAGCTCCACTGACCAAGCTGTAAGCCGCTTTCCTACTTTCTTTCTTGTCCGCTCGATCGATCGCTCGTATTATGTAGAGACCTAGTGGAGCCCACATGATGACAGGTTTGATCCACACGACTAGCATGAAACTTACTTTGGACCCCTTTGTTGTGGATTCTGTCTTTGTTTTCCCTTCTGTCTCTCGCATTCTCCTTTACATGCACCCTCTTCCCTGGCACCTCCTAGTTATTGGCAGACAAGAAATCTCCCATCCCTCAACTGAGCATGTTATGCCATCTCTGCAGCCACATGCACCTGCACTGAATGGATGGCAATCCTCTCTTCTCAAATCTTCATCTGATTAATGAAAGTTAGATGGTTGGGAAGAGATTGGTTGATCAGTCATTTTTATGATTTGTTTGGACATCCTGTGGGCTTCACCAGCAGTCTGTACCACCATGGGGTGAAATGCTTTTGGTGTTATGTTGTTGTGTATGTCTAGCCCTGTAGAATATTGACATATAGCCAGTAGTGACATGAAATTCTGTTTTTCTGTTACTACTAGTCTTTGTTTTCCATTCCATTTTGTATTATTGTAACTGTTCTTGAAATAGGACACTTTGAAAACTCCAGGTAGGTGGTTATTTTTTGTGCATGGTTTCTTATGGTCAGCATATGCACCACTTGTTTCATTATCTTGCTGCCACTTCCATTGTTTTTGCTGATGCTTGCTTTACAGTCATGACATTCTACTAGCAGTTTTTCCCTACTTGTGCACTCCTTCCTCCAGACTCGTCCCATCCTTCCAAACCCCTTGCCACCTCTCTCCTGCTCCTAATCAGCAATGTTGCAGGTACCCCCATCCCATGCTGCATGTGGAAATTAAACAAGCGAGTGAGTGCCTATTGAAGGTACGCCAGTGCGCTCATTAAAACGATCAGTCCAACTTGACTCAAGAATAACTGCATGGTTTTTGAACAACCCAGAAGGAGTTCCACTGTTGCAAGCGAGAGTGAGAAATCTGGCAGGGCAGACCAAGGTGCGTGTTCTGACGAAGGTTCCATCTTGTCAACGAGCGCTCGCATCGTGCTGTTTGTTCAGTTTACAAGTTTTCATTTTTTGTGACCTGCAAAGAGAGGTGTGCAGTGCTGCTTTTGCCCATTTTTGCTTCACTAGATTCGCAAATTTTCAATCACTTTTGATTTACATTTGTTTTAATTTTTTAAAGCTTAATCTCAAGTGGTGATTTGGTTGACTTGAGGGCCAAGCTGATGAACCCTCAGCGTAATTTGTTGGGGTGGTTTTCTTGCCTTTGAATGTATAAGTACGTACAGTTTTTTTTTTTTTTTTTTTTTTTTTTTTTTTTTTTTTTTTTTTTTGAAGTAGCCACTTTTTAAGGCTTCAAGTTGCACAGAGGATTGGCTTGTTGTGTGCAACACATGGGTGTGTTTTTTTTTTATGGGCGGCAAGGCAACACATTCGTCTGTTGCGGTTGGTGTTTTGTGGCATGAGTCAGACAGTTGATTCTATTGGAGTGTTGGCATGGTGACTCAGAGTTTTTCAGTTCCATTTATTGGCTCAGTTTTACATTCAGGCAGCGTGTGGGTGTGCTTGATCAACATTTTTGATAAATTCATGATAACATAACCAGGAGTTAATGAGCAACTCCTAATTGCACGCTGTCATTTTCCTTTTACCCCCCCATTTGGTGGTGGTTGTTTCATTTTCATTCTTGCTACATGTATTCCACTTGTGGAAATAAAAGAACATTAAAATTAGTAAACAGATTATGGTGTGACCAAGTCCACTGCATTCACTCTGTTCACTTGTGCAATTATTGTCTTTGGCTTGTTATATATTTTCTGTAAAGGAAGTAAAGCAAACAATATTTTGTTCTCTGTACCATTTGCTTGTTGCTGTTCACTGCCATTACTACACAGTTGCCTGCCATATAATTTATTTATTTAAAAACTGCCAGCTGGAGTGACCATCCGACAAGCAGCTGTTGTAGCAGTAGAGTAGTTAGTGTAATTCATAGTGACCAGCTACAGTTTGCAAGTGACTCATGGTAATTGCCTGGTGGGTAGAGGAGGAAAACTGGTGTCCTGCGTTTTCTGAAGACTGGATGTAACAGCACTTAACCTACTAAGTTGAAAATAATGGTTTTCTGGTATCTTAACTTTGTAGAAATTAACAGGGTGTGTGTGTGTGTGTGTGTGTGTGTGTGTGTGTGTGTATATGCGTGTGTTTGTGTTTGTGTGTGTGTACACGCATGTGCGTGTAGTGGTGCTGTAGATACACCTTTCAAATGGGTATGTAAGTATTATATACTAATTTGCAGCATTTTTAGAGAGAATTTTTCATAGTTGACTATTGACTTATGTATAGTGTATCACTTGCAGAAAGAAACTCAGTGTTACAGCATGTACAAAAGTATTATTTAAGTACAGTGGTTATTAATACAATAATATCAGTACTAGTGTTGCTGTTAGTAGTAATGATAGTTATATTAGTAGGAGTAGTAGTATTAGTAGTAATAGCAGCAGTAGTAGTAGTAGTGGTAGTAGTAGTAGTAGGGATGATGATGATGATGATGATGATGATAATGATAATGATGATAATAATAATAATAATAATAATAATAATAATAATAATAATAATAATAATAATAATAATAATAATAATAATAATAATAATAATAATAATAATAATAATAATAATAATAATATGGTTCTTACAAAGAAGTAATGGTTTGTGTCATCAGGTGAGAATCAGAGTATAATGTCAGTGAAACTAGGAAGTGCCTGTAAAAATGTATTAAATGTCCACATCTTGGTAACAGGCAATTTATTGATGCAACAATAACAGAGAGCAGTGTACAGTGAAACTGGTTTCCAGGAGTCATATTTGTATAACACAAATGCAGTTCAGCTATGATCACATGTGAAGTCCTTCCTGTAGAATTGTGTGAAATTGTATGAAATTTCAAACAATTCTAATACAAACACCAGAAAAGGAGAAACAAATTAAGTTGTGTAATCCAGTACCCTGGGTATGTTTGGTGGCCCAATCCAGTGCACATTGTAGTATTATGTGGATAATTTGAAGCCTGATTTTCTTATTGTTATTTGAGTTGTGGAAGCGTGAACTTCATTAACAGCATGCTGAGTGAAATTGTGTTTGAACAAACCCCAGATATTTATGCAAGTAGTGTGTGTATGTGTGTGTGTGTGTGTGTGTGTGTGTGTGTGGCTGAGACACCAGGTCTTGGCTTCAGACAGTTTTTATTTTGCTTTAATAGGTTTTTTTAGATATAAACACACTCATAGAAAGAATAATTTTATTTTTATTCTGTGTTTACAATAATTAGGAAAATAATATTTTGCAAATGTATCATTTAGTATTTGTAAAAGAAAGCAGTAGCAGTAGGTTTTCTTCAACCATAATTTCTAATAAGAAATTTGTATGACCCGTTGTTTATTTCACTGTCAGTACTGTAACACTTGTTCAAACCATTGAGAGACACTGGAAAATTCACAAAGAAATTTATTGTATAACTCATTCCTCCCCCCCCCCCCCTTTTATAACTGATTTAATTCCATAGACTAGTTGAGCTGTTTACCTCAGTTAAGGTAGGGAGATGGTGAGAGCTGCAGGACATTTGTTAACACAAGTTACTGCTTCATGAATTAGATTTTTGGTATGATTCTCATGATATAATTGCTCGTTGTCTTGTTTATTACTGTTGAAAATAAACTATATGCATGCTGATTGTGTTTTTCACTGAATAAAGTTAACCACTGCAGGAGTTTTGTAAAACACGTTGGCATACATACAGGACACACACACACACTTACTTTATTTATTTTTTATTTATTTATTTTATTTTATTTTTTAATTTTATTTTATTCCCCCCCCCCCCACACACACACACACACACACACACACACACACACACAGTGTTGGAGTAAAAGGTAATATTCCTAACACACTCGTGCATTACAGTAATTGTGATTGCAATTGGGGTTCATGCAATGCCATGATGACGTGTAATTAGACAGAAGAGAAACTTAACTGCTACTTGTATCAAGTTTCAATACAGTATGATTCAAACAACAGTTAGCACTGCACACCAGAAATTATCATTTTTTCCCCAACTGTGGGTTTAAATTAAATTTTCTGTGGATGATTTTGTGTATTTTCAACATATTTAATTTGGTACTGAATAACAGCTTAAAAGTTAATAGACGTTGTTCATATATCAAGGAATTTTATGAAGTTAGCTGTGACTGTACTCCCACTGCAGATAAAGAATGTGATTTATTATTTTTGTGATTATTCTCATTTGTTAAGGGTTTTAGAACAAATGGTTCAAATTAAAGTAAATATTAATTGGAAAGGATTCAATTTTGGCTATCCATATTATCAGAAAGCATGTTACTAATTTGACAACTTTAATCTGAAGATGGTTCTTAAACAGTGTTACCACATTTCAAGTATGATGAATTTGGTACCTCACAGAATGTCGTATGTTACTCTTAATTGCAGTCTAAAATATTTTCATAAAATATTTTCAGGTTGGGTATATACTTTTTTTTTTTTCATTAGAATGTGACATCCATACACTGCAGAATTTACTGATTATTAATTCTTTGTTTAAAAAGTATGAGTTTTATCTTTTTATTTAAAATAATTAAACACATTTTGTTGCTTGTTTTACTGACCTTTTAAGTTTATGAATTTATTACTAATTGTAGTGTTTGTTCTGGACTAGTGACATTGATTTGTGTTTCTCTGGCCTTCTGTGTTCTGAGCACAAGATGTTTAACTTGATATTCTTAACAGTTTGTCACGACCATACACTCTCATGATGTTTGTAACAGGAGAAAAATTAAGTTGCCAAATTCATTTAATCTGATTCCTTCAAAGTATTTGTTCCCCTAGCTGGTAACTTGTATAAGCTACTTCAGCTGGATTCATCTTCATTCAGATGAATTAAAACAGTGGTATGTCTGACAGCACTAGAAGGTTGAATGCCGTATAATTCATTTACTTGCACTGTGAGATATAACGTGCACTTCATAGGGTGTGTGCTGTGATTCTTCAGTATAATGTTTAAATGTTATATTTGAATTAATTTCTATGCAGATTAGACGCAGTACTTGCAAGTCTTTGAACAGTTTCTTACAGTTTCAACTATTTTTGTCTACAAGTAAGACATAATGTCTTCCTGTTGATGATGTGGCATGAATTGTCGAGGTGAAACTTGAAACTGTGTGATCTATTAGGCAGCAGTTTTCACTGGTTGTATATATTTATGGTTCATAGTGGCTTTGACAGCGTGCTGTGTAAATATGAGGTCCTTACAACTGAAATCTGTTTCAATTATGCTGACAGATGGAAGTGTTGAAAAAAATCACCACAGCAATTAGACAGGAGTCTTGATGCACGAATCAGTGTATCCTGCCTGGAAAGAATTCCTTGGGCTACTGCCTAAACCAATGCCACAGCCTCCTGTCAGTCATCATCCAACATGAATATAAGGGCCTGTGATGGCTTTCCTTAATGGTCTAAAGACTTGAAAATCGCATTGTGTTTATTTTATTCTGATACATCCCATTGTATTTTTCTGTATCACAAATAACCAAAATGCACTGTCCAACACAACACTTTAATGTCACATAATATTATGCTATGTCAGTTTGCATGAAACAACAGCAGGCACTTCTTATTACAACAGTTTACAAAACACAAGTAGATTTCAGCATGCAAGTGTTCTGTTAGTGAGATCTCACTAAATTTTGGTTATTTATTGAAATGATATATATATATATATATATATATATTTATCATGCTTATAGGTTAAAATAACATCCAGATATGATGTAAATAAAATCTCTTCCTATTTTCTTCAGGCTAAACGGATCCACTGGCTTAAATAGCATCACTCCTGTACGCTGTATTAAGTTTTTGTGTTTCCAGCTCCAGTTCATACTTTAGGATATAAGTTTATAAAATGTGTTTTTTTCAAGGCAGTTTGTGTTTATCGCTGTGGATTATAGGAATCTATTTTTATGTGTTTTTTAAATAAAGTGTGTGCCTTGTATTTTGTTCTTGTATCCTTTAAGTAACACTGCCAATTTACATTCCTGCTGTGTTGGATGGTGTATATTGGTTGTCTGTGACGCTGTGTTCAGTCCAGGATATATGCAGGAGTTCAGGATGTTGTGAGCACCTATTGTCATGCACTCTGGAACACATGGGGATTTGCAGTGTCATGCAGCATGTTGATGCTGTCGGTGACTTTACCATGATGTTTGTACTTGACCTTGGCAGACAACTCTTCAAGCATTTAACAGTAATGGTTTGCATTGATTGTGTTATTATATGATTTTAAGTCCAGAAGCAGGGGTTCCTCAGTGTCCCTGTTATACAGCTTGGACGGATCCACTATATGGTATGGCAACTTCATGCTGCATGGTACTATACATACTTCGTACTCCCCAATTAACTGAACATTCAACACAAGTGTCTGCTGTTGTGTTTACCAGGTAAAACATATAGCTCTGCCATTTAGAAGGCCACAGCAATGCCTTGAATGGTGGTTTTCAGTTGTACATGCCTCATACCATACACAGTACCTTGTATGTGAGAAAAGTGAAATTTTATTAATGTGCTTAGTTTGATTCCCACATGAGTAATAGATTGTAGATAATAGTAACGTGCACTTTTGGTAATGCATTATTGCTGATGGCTACAACAACATTTTATTGTTAAAATGTCAAGAGTTTATTATCTTAGAAACAAAATTAACTTCTTAGGAAAAGTTTACAAATTCCACAAAGACATCTTGATTTTATTTTATGTTTTGTAACTAATCTGCTGAAATTGTAAAATTGGGATGGCTTGTTTTTATAATTCTGTCTACCAGAACTGCAGGTAACTTCATTGACAAAATGAAGTGGAGTGAAGCTCTTGCTTGTAAACTACTAATTAGAGTGGCTTTGTATTAATCACAGATAGTAAAGAATATAAGTACATGCATACTGTGGCACAATTTAAATTTTAAAATTGGGGCATTTATTGAAAGCATGCATTGACTGACATTTAAAGTTTTCACAAGACTTTTACATTTATATTCCTGTCATAAAACTGCTTACAAAATATGAATTACACATATTATAATTTAAGTATTGATTGAATGTGCAACAAAAGGAGCCAGCTTCTAAATGTGATACAACACCTTTTGTAGGGTTTTTTCCTTATATAAGTTTCCACATTAAAACCCTTTGTATCGCACTGTATGTCATACTCCAAATAATAACAGAAATTTACATTCATTACATGTAGATTAAGACTTTAATTTCTTTTGATATGTATGACTGGGCTTCTGAATGACTCACTGTAACTGGAAGTGCTGCTGGAGATGAGTAATACAGTGCCAGATAGCTCAGATTTTACTTTTAAGTGGGCACTGTGTATGTTAACATATTCCATATTTGTTGCTCTGTAATGTCTGTCCACAGTAAAACCAGTGTGGCCACAAGTAGGCACTTCAAAAAAAAAAGTGTAAGTTGAGTAAATTTAAAGTGAGAAGTCAAGGTATGGGCCCAAATGTGGTCTCCAATTTTCAAACTTTAATTTACATTTATTGATATATAATGTCATGAAATGTCTTGTTTTTCTTATAATAAAACCAACTAGATGCATTACTTTCTCAAATTTATTCTTGGAATGAAACTCTACATGTTTCAGACAGTTCCTGTGTCCATCATCAGGAGTTTTTCACTGCACACACAGCAATGGTGTATGTCATACAGGTATGCTGACAGCTTGCTAGCAAGCTGTCAGCATACCTGTATGACATACACC
>Ga0268261_10001010_pt1 | contig 18938 bp, 11 predicted proteins | sample TergutNc150P1_FD_190353 | JGI IMG/M metagenome (GOLD analysis project Ga0268261, IMG submission 190353) | Nasutitermes corniger P1 segment gut microbial community from laboratory colony in Florida, USA - Nc150 P1 (SPAdes) (version 2) | ecosystem: Host-associated > Arthropoda: Insects >...
CGTATGCGCCTAATTTGGGGAGATGAAGCTTTTACGGAAACGAATTTTACACGCCTTTTTCTTTTCATAATGTATGATGTTTTTGTAGCAACTGTCTCTTCATTAAACAAATTAAGTTATTCTTGTGTTTTGGAAAGTTTTACATTTTCCTAAGTTTAATAGTAGTTTAAAAAGAACCTCCCCATATTAGGCGACTTTCCCCTACATGTGTGTGCAGTGTGCTACTAATGACTGATTCCTCCTCCCATCTCCTTGTGTACATTGCAGCCACACCGACAGCATTTAGTGACAGTGTATGTCCACGTGTGTCATACCGTCCACATCTGACCATGTACATAGTGAATTATCAGTGCAAGGCATTTTCCACTTCTTTTGTGTATAAAACTGCAGCCACACCGACTGCATTTAGTGACAGTGACACTACCATTTTATGTCCACGTGTGTCAAGGCATGACCACTCCTGTACATAGTACACATTATTCACTTCAACGCCTTCTTCAAATTATGTGCATTAACTGCAAAAAAATTCTGTCCTTGACGCTACTCCGGGAAAACAGACCAACGGATGTAAGTACTTTTCCCTTTGCCGCTTATACGACTACCAAATTATGTGCTTGTGTGTTTCCAAACTCTTTCCCATTTCTTACTGCACTACAGGCTAGCCAACGAAACTTAAAACTTCGTGGAGTACGCCTGCGGTGAAGTGTCTCGTATACGTACACAGCGGTGTGTCGGCTGAGCTGCTGACTCTGGTCTCTCGCCGGACGCCATGTGAACGATCGGTGACGGTCCTATTCTAAAGTATATCCTTATTGGATTGGCAAAACAAGGATTTTCGATTTTGCAGGTAAGAGTGAAATGACGTGTGTTACGGAAACTTTTAAACATCCACACGTGTATCACTGACGACAGTATTATATGGCTTTTGTAATGTCATCTGCAGTGAACTGAAATTAAGCACCTGTCTTGTGACAGAAAAATATTTGTTTTAAAATCATAGGATAGGGGCATGTCTGCGTGTACGATGTCGTCTGTGATGACACGAGGTTGTTACGTCTATAGTTTATTTGATTTTTTTTTGTAATGTTGGAGTACAGACGTCCACATCAACTCTGGGGCCAACCTACCCTACCATTGAATTGGTACAGCGGTGCGGGGGTAAGCGGCAGGAGCGTGATGACCACTCATCTCCATGTTGGGCGGAGAAAGTGGAACTATATCTCTGTCGGCTCCATATACTTTTACGGCGTGGACCGGGACATCCTCGACTTTCCGTTACTGTTTAATAACGTCTTGAGGTAAGGTCGCGACCGTGTCATTCCAAGCATTACATAGCATTAATTGAATATTCCCCACGAAATTCGATTGTATATAAACACTGCAGCTGGCATAATGTTGTAGAATACCTCATGACGTATCTCATACGCTTGCACAGAGGGCAGATTCCATAATTTCTTCAGTTCCTGCCCTCATTAAAACATGCACGCCGTCAGTGTTTCTCCCCACCACGTACCGGTGACGTGAGGGAGCAAGCGACGACAAATCATCTAGCGACCATGATACCTTGCGAACTGTGGAGTTGTACAAATGCAGGCAGTGAGGAGAGCAATCACCCGTGACATTACATGTATTTTCACCTTATTTTAAAACGAATATTTGATTATGACAGTCAAGATTAAACATCGTATCACATATTGCAAATTAAGGTAATTGTTAAATTAATTAATATTCGTATTTTGGTGACGATGATGTGTACTGCAATGTCAGTTAACTACCCAATACTTCGCTTTTGGCTCGGGTTCAATTTATATTACTTCTCGTTATTTAATTACTCATTTACAATGAATCGGGATTCGATTCCCAGCAGAAGGAAAATATATTGTCCACAGTGTACAGACCTGAACCTGGGGTTCACCCAGTCTCCTATCCCGGGACTTTCAACGGGGCAAGAAGTTAACCTCTCATGTCCGTCCAGTATCAAAGTTATGAATACCTGAAGCTATACCCCTACTCCTCACACTTCCTCATGGCATGGCGCTTCTTTAAGCAGTCACAGTTGTGCCTTTTAAATGAATTGTTTACTAATAAAGTTCTTACATGTTCAATCAAACCTTACTACTAGACAGAGGTGAGTGGTTGGCCTCATGCCCCCAGGGTACCCAGTAGGAAGAAGGATGGGTAAGTCCCAGAGGAAGTCTGATGCTGTGCAGCCTGTAGCCTTGTCACTACACCAACTGAGCTGTCTCATCTCATAGCTAATTACATGGCGCAGGTCCTTGAAAAGTCAGATTCTCAGCTGGTCACAAACTGCTCCACACTTTATGGAACCCAAAGGTTTGTTACAGTGTTCACAAGAGCCTGCCACTTGTCCCTGTCTTGAACCAGATTCATCCAATCCATGCCCTTCCATCCATGTCATTAAGACCCATATTAATAATACTAATTTCAGAGCTATGCCTAGGGATTCAAAGTAGTATCTTTCCAAAAGGTTTTCCTACCAAAGCCCTACATGCATTTTTTTCCCCACATACATGCTACAAGCCCTGCACATCTCACATATTTTTCTTAGACTAGCTCCTTTGCTTCATTTCACCCTCATTTCTCCAGACCCTAGTCCTGCAAAGTTGGGTCCCAAACTATACAAATATATATTCTGTGTTTTATATCAGGATAACATTATTATGATCAGGAACATAAACAAGGTAATCATACACAGACACATTTTTAACAAGAATTCCTCTCCTAATGAGTATTTACAATAACATTGGTCTGTCCAGCATGATTGGAGAAGAAGGTGTGGTGTTAGATTGGTAACTTATATAAGCAGTTTTAACATGGTATATGATGGAAAAGGTAAAATAATAAATATTTACAAGACATTGCAAAGAATGCATACATAGTACAATGTATACTGTCTTCCAGAAATATAGATGTAACAAGTATTGGTCAGAAAATTGAAATTACTGGGGAAAATTATAGAGGTGTAAATTGCTGTGGACTGTACAAAAAACATGCCATCACAGCAAACCTGCTGCTAAAGAAGCTGGATAAATGTACTTTTACTGTACTAAGTTTACATCTCCACCTGAAACATTAAAATTCTCTTCCCTTGCTCTGTTATAGCTATTCCTTTACCTGTTTTGCATTTTGCAATCACCCATGCAGTTCATCTAAGCCACAATACCATATCAGGCAGTGAGAAACCTTGCATACCTTACAGTTCAAAACATTGAACTTTCTTATAACTTCTTCACCACTTCACATTCAACAACAAGAAATTTCCAGACTCTGACAAAATCTGTCACTAGTAACATTTAATGATTCCTAAACAGTTTATGTTACTGCATAACATTTTCACGTTACTGCCAATTATTGGCACATAAGAGTATAGAGCTTCTTTTTTGACCTCTGCTGCTGCTCCGGCCTTGAGGAAATGCTGCCTGTGAAGAAATAATTTGTACTCTAAAAGTGACTTGAAATGCAACTATCCAGCATTTCTTCTTCTTCTTCATTACATCATCATCATCACTGTAGGGAAATAATAACCACGTAACTTTAATTAACCATTTCAATACTGAATGTACTATATGCACCACCTGCTGTTAACATTTAAATCTCGGTGTATTTATGGGTTCCATATGATTCTCATTTACCATCAGTTATTTTCCTATACATCATTAAGTCAGTGGTTTTTGTAGTGGAAAGTAGACTATATTCTCTGTGAAGGAGGAAGTATGATCCTGGATAGAAACATGGAACAGACAGCACTCTGAACACACAAATGTACGTGTACAAATTAATTTTTTTTTATGAACTACTTTTTAATAATGATGCAACCAATTCTGTGTGTGGATGGTCCCAAGCAGCCTCATACTTTGTAGAGTACAGTGAAGTTTGTTGTTCTGTATACAGCTCACTGTTGCAGCCTTGATGGTGTAGAAATTTGTAATGTGAGATATGACATTTTCACAGCATTCCTGCTGAAGATGCAGGCCTTGTGGGATGTGACAGTGAGTCACTGGATGAGTGGTTCCTGATTTTGTGTAGGATCACTGTCTTCATTTTTGGAGTGAAGCAATCCAAGAAGAACTGCTAAGCCCTTAAGATGCAGGCACTGTGATCTTTCAGAAGTCAAGAACCACTTGCTGAATGGCATGACATCGAAACCCAAGAAACCCAGTATTCTGATTTTATCACAGTGGGTGTTCAGCAGTGTCTGGTCAACAAATCATATTACAGTGACAAGTATGAAGAGTGTAAGGATGTAAAAGGAAGGTTTTTCTTGTGGCAAAACCAGTGTCCTGGGTAAGTAACTTGGTCTACCTGACACAGCATATTTTAAATATTTTATAATGACAATATTCCCATATACCATGAGTTTCTGTGATCATATTTCCATCTCCTTATATTAAAATTACTGCGGAAATGATTTTATTCTCTTGTTTGTGCAGTCAAGGATCATATTGCCATGCAGTTGCCTTCTGCAGTGACAAATTTCATCTTCATGTTTGTGTGCAGCTGAATACAACCCTCACCTTACAGCTGTCACTCATGTCTTGGTGCTGCAGCTGTTTCCGCTGAAAATCTTCCACCTCACCCTTAGTATATAGTATCTAGAATTCTCATCCCATGTTTACTCAGCATATCTCATTTCACAGTCACATTTATGCATGTTTCCATAACACCAAAAATTATTTGGGTCATCCAGAGGGGGGTGAGATGGTCACAGCATGTGACATGTATGGATGAGAAGAGAAATACACACAGGTTTTGATGACAAAACCTGAAGAAACAGACCAGATGGAAGATGTGAGATAAATGGGAGGATAATTTTAAAATGGATCTTCAAGAAACAGGATGGGAGGGTCTGGACTGAATTGATCTGGCTTAGGATAGTGATTAGAGGCGGGCTCTTGTGGATATGGTACAGTACCCTCAGATTCCATAAAACGTGGGAAAGTTCTTGACTAGCTGAAGAGCAACTTGCCTCTCAAGAATGGCTCTACTCCCTGTAGTTAGCCCCTTAACCTCTGTTCCTTACTAGTGAATTGTGATGCAGTTTTGCAGAATGCCATGGACTTTTACTTTGTATATTCATTTGAGGTTTCTGCAGACAGCATCAGTCAGTCTGTGATATAAAATGACTTCCATCAACTCTCAGTTATATGACACACCAAAAGTTTCAAATTCATACCAGCTCTGTGATAATATTGTTTTGTCATGTTTGTTCTCTTATTTTATAAAATTCTAATTGGATATATTTGTTATGATTGTATCAACACTGGATTAAATTTAACAAAAATCAGTGACCACTTATTCAATATTACAAGAATAATTTTCCTTTCATGACCTAGATGTTGGTGCATAATTTAAATCTGCAACCCATTCTTTGGTGTTATTCTTTGCCTTAAAATATTATACAATCTTGACTGACACTGCTAGTACTGAGACCAACATTGCAGATGCTCAATGTTCAGAGTGTTGAAAAGAAATATATCATTTTATGAACCTGCAGTACTCTGTAATGTTCAGTGACTAACCCTTGGGTCATGATGCAAAGTAATGTGCAGTGGGATGTCAGTCTGTCCCATGACTGCATCGTTCAACTTGCTATGGAAACTACCTGCTGGCATGATTTCTAAACGGCTTGTGATGTTTATACTGTGTTGCTTGTAATTATGATGGTGGTAAAAATAATGTTATGCCCTCGTATAGTGACAGTAAATTTTGGGAAACTGATTTGATTAGTAGTGACTGTATTGTTGAGGGCGTGGCAGTTTTCCTGCAGATCGTGTGCAACCAGTAGCTATGATCAGAAATCTACATGCTTTTTTGATTCCAGTATAGGATTTAGTAACTTCGCTGAATGGTTATGGTTGCATTTGATGGTGACGGCAGTTTTGTGTGACGTCACACATAACCAGCACGTATGGCCAGAAATCTCATTCTTACTCATCTGGATAACCTTTCTTACATAGGGTCATCCATTATCACTGTACTGTCCAAGGAAACTTTGTCATGTAGCAATCCTGCATCTTTTAACACATCCCATGAGAGCTGCAGTATTCAGGATAGTGACTTAAGAAACACACTGTACAGTATCAGTGTGTTATTGAACACCCTGCTTCAAGTCCTAAAGGCCCTCAGATCAGATGAATTTTAAGGACTAATTAATTTTGAATGCTGGACACTAAAGGCCATGTATATGAAATAATGGTTTAGCAGATTATTGTTACTCATTACTGTGTTAATTCTTTCAGCATGTTGTTAGTGGTATTTGTAAGAGAAATCTGTTTCTATAAAAATTAATTCAGTTAAATTCAGGTATCAAAGTTGTGATATCAGTGTTACACACAAAACATTCACCTGATATATGCTTAGCTTACATAACATCATGCAGTATTGGTTGCCCCTCTTGTTTTGTGTTATGGAGGCTCCCACTTAATTGATTTCTAAGCACAGTTGAAAGCATATAGATCTGACCACCTGGCTTGAGGTATCACTATAAATATAGGTGAATTCTGTTCACATTGAGTACTCCATCTCAACAGCATATTATTATGCTGTCTGATTCAACTACCTATCCCTCTGTCACTTGTTGTGTGTGTATTTCCATTTCACAGTATCTCTGCCAATATCACAGAGCACAATTGAATAAAGGAAAAATCATATACAGACAACAAAGAAACTGAATGTCAGAATTCTACAGAGGTCGTAAGCCAGCTGAAGAAATGAGATCTGTATGACTCCCTGTAATGCAAGGTGATTAGACCAGACACAGAGTTACAATAACAGTAATCCCAAGTTATACCTAGTGGCCTACTGGCTAACATACCAGTCTAGTATTTTAAAGAATGAAGTTCTTAACCCCTGTGCCTCCAAATTCATGTTGTATAACTTTACAGATTATGTTACTGTCCTTTTCAGTTAAAGACATTTTGTGCCGACTGTAATGAAAATTAAAAGTGTTTGTTTATTGTGAGGGGGGGGATTGTGTTTTACAGGGAGGACTCTGACAGGGAAGAATATGTCAGCACGGGAGAGGATATGTGCACAGTGCCATAGGCAACAGTGTTTTGGGATAAAAGTAGTTCACTTGCTATGAGGAAACTACTTTTGCCCACCTAAAGTCATGTATTTTATTGCTTAACACACCACTACATACCCATCTACTGTTTATTACAGTTACATTTATTTATCTCAATTACATCTTTGAAATTGGTGTATGTTTGTAAAATATACATTGTGGCAGAAGTACATACTAATGTGCAATTGGAGACTACAGTTGTATGTTACGGGAGAAACAACATATGAAACATGATTAATAAGTTGTGCCCCTGATTGTGTGTATTGTTGTAACAGTCTGAAAGAAGAGAATGAACAAGATGGTTTACATATTGTTGTGTATGTTGCTGTAGCAATCTGAAGATCTCACTGTGCAGTATCTCTAAAGTGACACTGTTCTTGAAACTCTGCACATGTCCTCTGCAATGTGAAAATGACCTTCATTTTCCTTGTGTTTCATCCACCTGGCAAAGTGCCCAAGGAGGAGGACAGTGGGTGGTCCCCAGAACCTGTTTGGAGATGGAAACAAAGAAGGAACTTCATACTGCTATGGAGAATGAAATCCCAGCTGCCCACCCCATACTCATTCACTTGTAACTGAGCCTTTCCAGACTGCAGTGTCAGAGTAAAACATCATAAATCATTCTCTAATATCTTTCATTTACAAACACTAGCAGAAAACTTGGACATTTAGGTACCATTAAAACTGTGCATTTCATTTACACATAATGTCCGGGCATGAACTAGATAGCACATCCAACAGCATTTTCATTGTTCATATCAGTGAACCAAAGAAACAATGTTACAGAAATAACAGTATACTACGTAATTTGTATCTTATGGATTCCTGTATCTTTTATCTAGGGCATTTTTACCCAGATTAATAATTAAAAAAAAAATGGTTTCAGGCCCTAACAGCTACATTTTTAGTATATTTGACGCACTGCAGTTCAAAATGCTAGTGCTTAAAGAGAAGTACTGTTCATTCAGAACTTCCAAAATATGAGACAGGACTAATAAAACAGTGTTACAGAGCACTTAAGTAGCATAACACTTAATTTTACCAGTTATGACAGACATATGAAAAAAGTAAAAGTTGGTTCTTCAATTTTACCCCTTAAATCCCTACCCCCAAACTGCCATTGAGTGTGAAGGTAAGTGGCCAGCTTCACATGTTACTCCTGTAGGAAGTCATTCCAGTGTTAATTGCATATAGCAGGTGTGCATTATTTACCATCCTCCCTTTGTATCCCTTCTGTATTACATTCAACCTCTTCCACGACTACAATCTTTGACCCTTTACTCTTACCCTTCTCTGCCTACCTCACTCTACTTCCTGATGTAGTTTGTATTTTGTACACACTTTCCTGCCTTGCCGTCTCAGTATTTCCATTTTATATTTCAGTCATCACTTCCTTTTAATCCTTCTTTCCTAGCCTGCATTAACCCTTCAAATGCCGAATTAAATCCCATCTGCCATCTGCTGCCATTATTAGGAGTCCCCATATTCTCAATGTTAGCAGGATAAGAGTTAATCTATTTTGTATGTGTAACTGTTATTTTACTCTGCTTTTGACTATCATTTGCATTTCAGTTACCGTGTTCCATACCTAAATTCTTGTCCCTTAATAATGCTGCACCTTCTCTGGTTCATCTCACTGTGCAAGCTTTTTGTTCAGCCCCTCTCTATTGTTTCCTTCATGGTATTCTCTCCTTCCATTTTATGTGTATAAATCCTCTGTCTTCTTACTCTCTTGAGAAGGGCAGATACATGATATTAGGGTAGATATTGTATACTATGAACTTTTGCCACATACTCACATACAGGAGAGAAATAAAGCATACACAGGTGATGTTCATTTTGTGTTCCTCTTTCCACCCACCTGTAATTCCCCATCTTTCAATATATTTCCATTTCATCCCCCTTTCTTTTTCCACTGCAGTCCCCTCTTTCCAAGAATATCTGTATTCAAAACTTTCATTTCTAACTTTATGTTTTCGAGTTTTCCACATACTCGTAATGACCTAACATTCCATGTTGCCATTCTGTTTACTTTTTTCTTGATGATTCTATCTGACATTGTCCCCACCTGGAGATCTGACTGGGGGACTATTTTATCTCCAGAAAATTTAGTACCAGATGGATTCATCATAATACTTTGGTTGCTGCTTTGAGATCATAATGTTGTGGTTTCTCCTTTCCTTCCAATTGCAGTGCAGCAGCTGACATGATGGCTCCCATCTTTGCCTGTTGGCTTCTTATCTATTGCTGTACTGATTAACTTCATCTCCACCTATAGTCATTTTTGCAAGAGCTCCTTCCCACTTGCAGTTACCACTTTGGTCTGTGTCCTGATTACCTCTGGGTAGCCTGTCATAGGTCAATTTTCAGGTCTGCCCTGGGTATTTTATTTCCCCAGTACCCTCTATATCTAGAGAGTGTTCCTTGATCTGCCACCTGGGGAGGCGCCCGATGGAGGATAACTGACAACCCCACACAGGTTGCAACAATTCCAGATGAAAAGCTGCCAACCAATCAAAAGATTGAAGTATAAGAAGAAAGCCCCCTCTTTCCCATATTTCCTAAGATTCCAAGTATTTGGTTCTTTTTCTTGTTATTCCTTTCTTGCCTACATCTTTCATCATTCCTTCCCCAACTCATTCTCATTATTTTCCCTTGATCTCTGTACTTCACACACACTGGCACACAATCTTCCACTATTCGTATCTACGGAATATGTTGATACTTTTTCTTTCATTTTCCATTGTAAATGTTCAAGATACTGTGTTTTACATACAGTTCATGGGTTTGCCTTTAAATTGTAACCCCAATGATAGAGCTGGGGATCCCAAGCAGCTACTAGCAGCATGTGGGAGAATGTTTGGTAGCAAAGTACAAAGGCTGTAAAAAGAGAACTCATTTGTTATCTGCCATCTGTGTTAGGATATTAGCGCCATTTATTGGTGAAGCTTTGAACGATTACTACAATTTTAATTCCTAAAATGGCAAATAGATGGCATAGGCGTTACGACTTATTGATAAGTAGGTGGCTCTGGCAGCAACCTGTGACATCTTAATTAGAAAATTGTCTACTAGATGGCGTTGACATTGGCGGCACACAACGCCTTAATTCCAAAATTGGCTACTAGATGGCGTTGGCATTAGCGACACACAACGCCTTAATTCCAAAATTGGTTACTAGATGGCGCTGACATTAGCGGTACACAACGCTTTAATTCCAAAATTGGCTACTAGATGGCGCCGGTATCCGCTTTTTGTAACGCATTAATTTCAAAATTAGTTACTAGATGGCGCTGGCATTCATTGTTTCATCTACTTCGTCCATAAACTAGCTCATAGATGGCGAAAGCTTCGCCTCCGCAACTGAATGCAAAGCGCTGTCAATAGATGGCACTGGCATTCAAATTATGCGAGTTTTAAGTGCCAAAGATAGTAAATAGATACTGCCGACTTCGATGTATTACTGCACGTACGAGGTTAAAGGTACACGAGGAAATGTGTTGATTCAACGCAAGAGTGGCCTATATCCGAATTTACAACGGCAAATGCTGGGAAACAATGACTGGACACTTGGAACACTCAAAATATAAAGATATAAACTGTATTAACGACCAACAATTGCACTTTAATTTTATTGATGTACTTTACCTGTACTATTGTCACCAACATGTCTCGGCCATCTCCAGCGCGATTTCTTCAATAACAAGAATTACGATTGTAATTACATGTGCCTGGATCACTCCACATTATTAAAAACCATATAATATCTGGTTAAAATTTACTGTTGAATAATAAAATATAAATGGTTATAATAATATCAGAAGATACATTTATTTCAAGTGTGTGGAGTGCTGTATACTGCAGATACATAGACTACACATCGTCCAACACTATTATAATTCACCACATGCATGTGCTGTATACATTACTCTACACACGTGAAATAACTTTAACTTCCGATATTATTATAATCTTCATATTACGCAACAGTAAATTTTATCCAGAAATTATATGATTTTTAATAATTTGGAGTGATCCAGACACACTTACATACAACTGTGTTCTTGTTATCGAAGAAATTACCCTGAAGATGACCGGAAGACTGGCTGAAACATGTTTGTGAAGATATTACATGTCATACATTTAATCAATGGATGGAATATGGCACATATTATATGGATATATGAATGCAAAGCGTTAGAATTCAGGAAATGAAGCAAAGAGGAAAGAAACTTATAGAAAAGGAATGGGCACCAATAATAATTGACATTAAATGAAGAACATAAATGAGGGAACATATGAAGAAATCAAGACGCAAATATAGGACGAGTTAGGAAGATATAAAAATTACAAAAGCTAGGGGAATACATTAAGAGGAGACACTATAAATGAGAAACGTATGGTAGAAATAACAGAGGGTTGAAAGATGTATTATGTGATGAACCTATAAGACACTGCACTCAGACCACGTTTCTTGCCTATTTGCTTCGATGCCGCTTGCTAATTTACACCAATTCTTAACTTTTGCTCTTACGTATATTTTTGGTTTAACATTCGTTGGCTGCATGTGTTTAATGTTAACCCCTTATTTCAGATGGGAATATCATTTGTGATTTACACACCAATGTTTCCACTAATGCAACTATGGCATACAACTACAGCTGGGTGTATGTGGAAAGAAGAAGAAAAATTAGATGGAGAAAGCAAGAAGCTACGGGCAGGATAAGCTATGGAAAAGATGGATGCTAAGAAGAAGGGCTAATGGACAAGAGGATATGGAACCCAAAATGAATTGCCACATTACCGAAGTATGACTTGTGTTACTAATATTGTTTCACCACCTCCTTTAATAACATCACACTATACACTGTCCCTGCAAGGGAAAGCAGTCACCGGAGTTTCTGCTTCCATCTGCAGGGAACTTTTAATGTGAAGTAATCTACTCCTGCAGCATTTTTAACAGCAACTGTTATCAGAATTCTGAAGGGAGGAGAAGCAATGGAACATAGCCCACTCTTGCTTAAAGTCAACAGCAGACATAATGTAACAGCATACTGTGTTGAAAGTTGTGAAAATAAATAACAAATCAGTTTTTCAAACATTTATTCTGTACCTTATGTAACATTCTCCATCATACACTTCATAAATACAAATATGGCAAGAATGTTTATGGGAACTACATAAAACAGGCCATAAAGTGGTAAACTAAAGCAAGGGAGGGTGAAAGTGCATGGAAGTATCAACACTAACATTAAGAATGTGAAAATATTTCAGTGGGTTGCAAGAAAAGGTGATAAGACTGAATGACAGAAAATGGAAACATATGACACGAAGAATGCCCAAAAGCAAGAAAACTGACAGGCGTGTTAAAAAGGTAGGGGTAAAAAAGAAATTACAATGTGATTATGGGGGACAGAGAAAAATAAAAATTTTAATGACTGCACAAGACCAGAGAGTAAAGGGAGGGTAAATAAATCCAAGAGCAGATATGGAGCTGAAATCTATGGAAAGAATTAAGCAGGAATAACAGAAGTGGAAGGAAAGAAATAAGAATCATAAAGATGGAATAAAAAACCAAATATGGAAAAACAGCAACATATGAAAGGGGAGAAAGAATTTAAAAAATACAGGGAAGAAACCCTACACACATCTGTGAGTGTGGGTAAATGGAGATAGATATAAGGGAGAAAGACACCAGCACCAGAAGGGGAGAGTAACAAAGGAACAGATGAAAGGGCAAGACTAAGCACGGAATCAAGGAGAGAAAGTTAGAATGATAGAAAGCAGGAGAAATAATAAAAAAGAAATGTAATTCAAAGGAAAAGAAAAATGGGAGTTACAGATGGGAGAAAAAGATAAAAGCACATTTTGTGCAAGAACACTTCCTGTAACTGTATGAACCATAGTACATTTGCAAATGTCTTGAATTCTGAAGTCAAACCACAATAGAGGGCCCACAGGTGGATGGAGGTTAGATGTCTACTAAGTCATGGACAATTACAAGCTACAATGAATGCAATCTGCCTACACCTAAGCTCTTAACACACCCAGAACATCATACTATTTTGCACATGAGAGACCTACTTGAGTAGCAGCAAACAAGCTATTTAAAACTACCATGAATTCATTCTGGGGAGACAGAGAGAGAAAAAAAGAGACTTTCTCCTCCATTTAATGTACCAGAAAATTTCTGTATGGAATGCCTAGCAGGGACTCTAAATGGTTATTACAAAATTTCATCATCCATTTTGTGCATATTTTTATATTTAAATCAGGATATGAGAATCTTGCAGTGCTGCTGATGAAGATTTAGGTTTTCTGGGGTGTTTCATTCCAGAAGAACTGAATCTATATTAAAGTCACCCAGTTTGGATTACCACCAATTTGTAATGGCAAGCAAGTAAATAAATAACTAAATAACTAAATTACAGAGAATCTGTAGGCATGAAAGATAACTACTTTACACATTCACCATGTTCGTTCAACTGTATGCTCCTAATACTAGCATCACATCTGAAGAGTGAACAGCTGCATGCTAGTACTGCTGATCACAGAAGATTAATGTATGTAAGGGTGGAGTGCTCTTTGCTGATATGTTTGCACTGACAGGGGGCCTGGTAAACAGAAACCATTTGACTTGGTTCCAGTTTCCTGGTATGGTAATGGGCACACCTCTGATATAATGGCCAAAAGAACGGGTGTCAACACTCTACTGTTTCTCTATAATACGTAATTTTCTTTTTCATGTACGTTGTTGTTACCAGACTCCTGTTCATGGCTGGACACTTACAATGGCCACAACAGCCCAGTTGGGACCACAGTTCCTAGGGTGCAGACAACTTCTGTTCGAACATCTGTCAGGTGGTTGTTTTAACATCCATGTACATCCCCGTTGTGTGATACAAATATCACAAAATGAAGTAAAAAGCAGATGAAACACAACTAATGGTATATTAGCCAAGATGGGGTTGGGCTAAGTGAACTACATGTTTCGGCTTTCTATAGCGGCCATCATCAGGTTACAATCACTAATTATAAGAGGTATACAAATATGCTAAATGTAGGTTGATGACGAATGAGATCTCATCATCAACCTACATTTAGCATATTTGTATACCTCTTATAAGCAGTGTATGTAACCTGATGATGGCCGCTATAGAAGGCTGAAACATGTAGTTCACTTAGCCCGACCCCATCTTGGCTAATATACCTTTAGTTGTGTTTTGACTGCTATTTACTTCATTTTATGATACTCATTCTTTGTATTCACATTCAGGAATGGCAGTAGTGCAGAAATGTTGCAAATATAGTACACCAATATTTCAGAACAGAATACAAATGGAAAAGAATGCTTCAATGTGACAGACATGTCACTTCCATAGACCTGCCCACAAACAAGACTTAGTGAACCTCAGACCCCTAGATTTAGATCATCCTTACCTGGACTCACAAATTTTCCACATATCAAGAAGACAACTCCACATACTAGGTATCAGAAGGATAACAGGAAGCAGGGTCTTTTGCACTGACCCATATTTCTGTATGGACCTGTGAACCTTACTCTTACCTGGTGCTCGCTACTAAGTGCATGTGAATTGACACACATTTTGTACATAAGGACAAAATTGCCATAATTATGCTGAAACTATTAGGTGCCACCATATAAAGTTTAGTTGCCTGGGATTTGTTCACCCCTGTTCCTTATACTAAACTTTAGTAAATGTGTTAATAACGAGACAAGCTGTGGGAAGTAGCCATGGTTACTGTGCTCCATGATGTGACCCCATACCTCATGTTTAGTATTTACCATGCAACACAAAATCATAATTTTGTCATGCAGTTACTCTGCCATTAGGTGCACCAACTGATAAGCAATTCAGAGTGCTGCCAGATGGAATGAGCTGCCATGTCCCTCTAAAATGACAGTAACCACCTATAAAACTACATGCTCTTGTAACCCACAGGACCTAGTAGTCATTTTCATCACTGCAGAAACCTCAGATCTAATCTACTTGTTATACAGAGGGTTTCCTTGACTGTATCCCTGGGCATGGCAGTTTTATCACGTAGAAAGCCTGCAGCTGCTGAAATATCCCCTGACAGAAGCTATGCTTTGGGGAAGTGATAAAACAAATATTCTTTACTACTGCATGCTGCAAAATGATCCTATATTGTCCACTCATTTCATCCTCTGTAGGTTTAATATTTTTCTCGTTTCTAAGTAGCTATCACTGTTACCCCTTCCTTCAAAGTAAGAAAACATGTTTCACAACAATGTAAAACAACACATATTATTTTTATTTTATTACTGGGGGGGGCTGATGTAATATTTGGTGTGAAGTGCAGAACTCCTGATAATGGAAACTGAACTAACAATGTATGAAATGCTCTTATCATGACACATGCCTACCCACAGACAGCATCCAACCTGTACAACTGTGTTCTAGGAATCTCAGCGGTGAGACAACTTACACTACTGTTATATATCAATCAGATCACTGTGATTAAATATATTCAGTCACACTTTGATTTAATGATTTTAAATAGGAAAAAATTCCACAGTATTGTAACTGGCACTCCTGCTCTGAATGCAGTTTCAAAGTTGGTTACAATGGCAATAAAGATTAAATTTTCCATGTTATCCCTATTCCTTCCACATAAATGACTGACTGGATAGTAAAATAGTAAAATGAGCCATTACTGATTCCACACATATCCCTCCAAAGTTATGGTTCATAGCTGGTCTAATTATTTCACATCTGAAAACATACAACTTCTGCAACTGACAACTTACTGTTATACGGGGAATAAATATGTATTCATTGCAGATAAATTATAATTGTTTATGGTCAAACACTATGGAAAACAAGGAATGTACAGTAGGGTCTCAATATTAGAGATTAACCAGGACTGACTGAACCATTATAAACATATGAATCCATTTTCAATATAACACAACTATTTGGTTCCAAAAACTTATGAAAAACCACAAAAACATAAAATTACCTCAAAAAGCACAAAAACACATTATACAATGGAAGAACAGCCTCATTCCACAAAGCATACAAGCAATCAGCCTCACCAAATGAAAGACAGAGCTTCACACAGCCAAGGGTTATCTGTGATACAGGACGGTGTGGTTTCACCGGAACCAGTCACAGTAGGCTGACATCCTGAACATCAAGACTCTTACTGTACACACAATACTGGTTGCAGACCAAGGTGACAGATCAATGAAAAAATACAAATGGATGGAAAACATGTTATGAAAACACCAACTAGATTAAAATTGCTAAAATATAGTTCAATGGTAGGATTTTGTGGCCATCATGATACACCTTAGGCTTCTGTAACAACTGGAAATTTCTTGGGCACCTAATTAACTACTGCCTGTCTACAGACAAACCACAGAGTAATTTAAATTAAACCAGGTGCTCAAAAAATTACTGATTGCTCACGAAAGCTGTTTCTACATGGCCATTATGTTATAAGACAACATGCAACATTCTTTGCTCAAACGTTTTCCATGACGGCATGCAGTGCAGCACTCACTGCTATTCCGACTTGTAGTGAGTCGAAGTCCACGCACTTTAGTTCAATGGACACTATGTACTTATTCATGATATGTAAATAAATTGCTGGGAATGGTTATCTCTGGCTTGCAGACACATGTAAGTATGTTCAACCTCTTTAAAATTAAAAATCATGTCCACAGCAACACCTGATGGTGAGTAATACAGAGACTTCGTAAGATAACATTGGTGTAGACATGAATATAGTGAAGAAATTCAGTATCTTTTATATATATATATATTTTTTTGCTGTGGCGCTGCAGCCCAACGTGGGTCATGGCCTCCTCATTCTTGAGGTTTCTAGATCACACACGACAATGCACCACAGTCGGTAGAACTCCTTTGGACGAGTGAGCAGCTCGTCGCAAAGACCTCTACCTGACAACACACAACACTCACAACAGACAAATATCCATGCCCCAAGTGGGATTCAAACCCATGATCTCAGCAGGCGAGCGGCCACAGACCTACGCCTTAGACCACGCGGCCACTGGGACCGGCATCTTTTATATTAGACAAATTAATTTAATGTAGCCTGACATTATCAAATATTACATATTTGTAAACAGGGGCAGAACTACTACACTGTGACAGTAAAAGCAATATATGTGGAGCTGACTGTCCAGCAGGCAATCGGCACCTACATCCAAATGAATCCCTTGAAGGAATCTAGTTTCATCATCATACAGTGCTTGACTGCTCATGATCATCATGTGATACAAAATTATTATGATAATGAACTTCCCAAATAAGAACGGCATAATAGAATGGAACAGATATAATTCAGTAAGAGCAGACAAACCAGTAGTGACCCATGCACTTGGACAAAACTTGATCCTTTGTGAAGCCTTATGTTCATGCACCTGGCAGCCCACACTTCGCAGTATCCTGCTGACATGGATGTCTTCAGTCACCTGGTTTAATTAAATGACAACCAACGTACTTGAATCTTAATGTGGCTAAAGCCTCACAGTCACAAAAACATGTGATGCTGTTTTGGATGCCTGATTACATACCACATTCAGGACTGTTTATGTGCCCCAGTTTAGATAAATGTACTTTTAAATTACAGTGTCCAGTTAACAACCCTGTCATTATTTTTTAGCTGGTTTCTGCTTAGATTGAGCAATTCCCCAGCTTTTTTCACAATTTTTTATTTATTATTATTATTATATACATATTTTTTTAAAAAAGCCCTCCCTGCCTTGTCCACATATGGACTGCCAATGCTTGTAATGTTTTCTGCTTGTCCAGTCGCTGATCACCCCTAAGGCAACGTTTGCAGATATAACAAGTGCAGGCTCAGGTCCTATGAGTGAATGTGAGGAGCTTTCTATGGCTAAATGATCAGCTATTTCATTTCCATCAATTCCCATGTGTCCTGGCACCCACATCAGTTCAACCCTATTGTGTTCTGCTAGTTCCACCAGAGAATGATGACAATTCCAGACTAGTTTAGAGTTTTTGACACTGTATACACTATACATCATGTTTCACATCACTTTTTATTTACCAGCAGTTAATGCACACCATTTATAAGCTAATAATTTTTTAACTATAACGCCACTGTGTGTCAGTGTTTGTCTACACCATCTTCAGGGAGTACTTGACTGTTTTTGTTAACACATCAAAATGACATAAGTACTTACTGATTCTAAGATCACAATTCTTGCACAGAATCCACACTTTATAATAACAGTTGAGGTCTCTACACTGGTGTGTATTCTTCATTATGCATGCCTTGATGGCATATATTTCTGCCTGAAATACCCTGGTGTGGAGCCCAAGACAAGCTATGCCCCCTTTTGAGCCCCATTTATACACCCCCACTACCAGTGCCTTCATTGGTTTTGGGCCCATCCATATACCAGACTAGGCCTCCCTTATTATCTGGGTTAAATGCATTCTGCCATTCATGCCTGTTAGGAAGCTGAACCGTGAATGGCTTATGATAAGCATATCTCGTTAAATGGCATATTAAGTCACAGGACTAAACATGACTTCACTATGGCTTCTGTTTGCACCAGCCAATTCACCCTTTGAAAAACAACCGTTACTTGCTGAATATAAAATATGTTAAATTTACATACCTTACCAATTACATTGTCTTCATACCTTTACAGTCATGCAGTTGCAACATGTGACAGGACTGTGGCCTTGAAACCCCCCCCCGATTTAAAACCTTGTCTCACTGATATATGGGGTCCACTAGACGAAGATGTCTTCGTATGTGAGTAATTCTCACTGAGCATGATTAATGAAAGAGAATTTCTGTCACT